>ERZ506925.10-NODE-10-length-211523-cov-13.8787_pt1 | contig 211523 bp, 207 predicted proteins | sample MGYA00513973_ERZ506925 | MGnify/ENA metagenome assembly ERZ506925
TATGAAAGAAGTATTTGGGATAATAACGGTATATTTCAATTTGAAGGTTCAGCTCATTTTGGATAAGGAACTAGAATTTCGAATAGTGGGAAAATAGTTTTTGGAGATAATTTTTGTGTTACGGCAAATTCTGCAATAGTATGTGTTTCTAATATAAATTTTGGATCTAATGTCTTATTGTCTTGGGATATTTTAATTTTAGATACAGATTTTCATAAGATATATTCTATAGATGATGAACACCAAATTAATAATCCTAAAAAAATTATTATAGGTAGTAACGTTTGGATTGGTTGTCGAAGCCTAATTTTGAAGGGGGTTGAATTAAAAAACAACACAATAGTTGCTGCTGCTAGTGTAATTTCGCACTCAAATACAGAAGAAAACTCAATTATTAATTCTAATAGAATAATTAAAAATAATGTGATTTGGAAAGAGTAAATATGTAAAACCGCTTTTAATATGTTCTAAGCAATGTTTTGAAGGGAGAAAGTATGAATAAGAAAATTGGTATTTTAACATTTCATAATGCAGTAAATTATGGTGCTATATTGCAATGTTATGCATTGCAAAATGCATTAGAACAAAGAGGATATAATGTGGAAGTAATAGACTATACACCTCTATATTTTAATAAGGTTTTTTTCGACCCTTTAAAGCCATGGGAAGCAATTGGAACAAAAAATAAATTGAAATCTTTAATTAAAGTCTTCATAAGATTTAGGCAACAAAGAAACAATTCTATAAAACAATTTGAATTAAAACAATTTGTTAAAAAGTATTTAAAAATTAGTGAAACAGTAGATTCTGAATTAATAAGTACATTTGATACTATCATTGCGGGAAGTGATCAAGTGTGGAATTTAGAACTTTTGGAAAATGATACAACGTATTTGTTGGATTTTCCAAATGATGTTAGAAGAGTTTCGTATGCTGCAAGTTTTAAAGTGTCTGATGTGGATGAGTTTGCAATTGATGCTTATAAAAAGTATCTTCCCAAGTTTAATAATATTTCAGTAAGAGAAGAAAACTTGAAAGTTTACCTAAAAAATAATCTAAATATTGACTCAACTAATGTTTTAGATCCTACTTTTTTATTAAATATGAAAAAATGGTCAGAACTAATAAATAATAAGAGATTGATAGAAGAAAAATACGTTCTGGTTTATCATGTTAATCAACCAGTTGAATTAGTTTCAAAAGCGTTAGAGTACGCAAAGAAAAATAGTTATAAGGTAGTAAGTTTAAATAGATTGAACACAAAAGATGATTATATTGATTTTAGTTATGCATCTATTGAAGAATTCTTGAATCTAGTAAAAAATGCTGAGGTGGTATTTACGACATCTTTTCATGGAATGGCTTTCTCAATTAATTTTCAAAAAGAATTTTATTTCGAGATTCCTGAAAAATCATACAATAATAACGAAAGATTGTTAGATTTGGCAAAAAAATTGAAATTAATGAATAGGAATATAAGCAACGGTTTAGATGAAAATCCAATAAATTGGGAGAGTGTGACTGATTTACTTGATAAATATGTTGAGAATTCTAATGAATTTTTAAACTATTCTTTAAATAATGAGGAAATGAAGAAATATGAGTAATATTGATTATTTTAATGACAATAAACCTATCGAATCATACATTGCTTATATTCGTGATACAAAATCTAGATTCAATAGTACATCTGGTGGCATTTTTTTTGAATTAGGGAGAAATTGTATTTTAGAAGGTGGATCAGTATATGGAGTTGCATTTGATGATAAATTTTCTCCTCAGCATAGAAGAGTAACAAATTATGAAGATTTGAAGCTACTGCAGGGATCAAAATATCCTCAAAGTAATGTAGGTGATATTTTTGTTCAAGTAAAGAAAGATCTGGACGAAGGTAAGAAAGTTCTTTTTTCAGGGACTCCATGCCAAATAGTGGGATTAAAAGCATATTTAAGAAAATCATATACAAATTTAGTTGCAGTTGATTTGATCTGCCACGGTGTTCCGTCGCCAGGTATTTGGAACAAATATCTTAATTATAATTTTAAAATTGATGAAATAATTGATATAAAGTTTAAAGACAAGTCTAATGGATGGAAACTATGGAGAGTAAGAATAGAGTCAAAAAATGCGTTATATGAAAAAGAAAGAACTGATGATGCATACATGGCTTCGTATATCAATGCTTGGAATATAAGACCATCATGTTATAAATGTAAGTTTAAAGGTCTTGATGGACGTAACTCAGATATAACTATTGCTGATGCGTGGGGTAAAGCGGAAACTGATTTAAGTTTAAACGACAATAAAGGATTATCATGTATAATTATTAATACAGAACATGGGGAATGTGAACTAGAAAAAATAAAGCGACAACTTGTTCATAAAAAATATAGTTTTGAAGATATAGTATCAGGTAATCCTGCATATAATGAATCAATAAAAAAACATTTTTTAAGAAAATGTTTAACAAAAATGACATATAAGAATATTAAGTTGATTGACATTTTGTCGAATGATAATTTATTCGGCAAATTAATCAGTAAAATTAATAGAGTTATAAATAGGAGTAATTAATTATGAGAAAATTTATAATTGGATTAGGTAGTTTTCCGTATAAAAAAGAGTTGGAAAATGTTTTACCAAGGGCGTCTACATTAGGCTTTGATTTTGTAGATACAAGTGATGACTATTTTAATGAAGATTATGTTGGTGACTATGTTAGAGACAATAATTTTAAAGTTTTTACAAAATTCTCTTTCGTTGATCAATTTAAAAATTTTGAGCAACATTTTAATGACTCTAAGATAAAAATTGAAAAAAATGGTACTGAGTTGTATTGTTATTTACTTCACTGGCCATATCCATTTTTATATAAAAAATTATGGTATAAAATGGAAGAGTTGTATTTGTCAGGTAAAGTTAAAGAAATAGGTGTTTGTAATTTTACCGAAAAACAATTAATGAAGTTAATGAAAAATTGTAGGGTAAAACCATTGTATAATGAAATCGAACTTCATCCTTTATTTCAACAAAAAGACACTGTTGAATTTTGTGAAAAAAATGATATTCAAATTATTAGTTATTCACCTTTCGCTAGAATTGATAAAAGACTTTTTGAGAATACTAATTTAATAAATATTTCCGAAAGAGAAAATACATCTATAGCAAATATTATACTGAAATGGAATATAAATAAAGGATATATACCTATTCCAAGTACATCAAAAGAACATCATCTAAAAGAAATGGAACTAGACAAGATTAAACTAATAAATCTGGATAAAGACGATATGAAAATAATTGATAGTTTAGAATGTAATGGTAGAATAAGATTTAATCCAGATACATATTTTTCATTTAAAACTAAAATTAAGTTTTTACTTATTTCTTTAGGAGTGCTATAAATATATGGAAAAGCAGTTGAATAAAACCTCGTTGAAGGTTAATTTTATTTTTAATACTTTTTTACAAATATTGTCCACAATTGCACCTCTTATAACTGCTCCATATGTTTCAAGGGTATTAGGTCCAGATAATATTGGAATTTATAGTTATACTTTGTCTATTAACTCTTATTTTGTTTTAATAGCAGGTCTTGGCACAGCTTCGTATGGAATTATTGAAATCGCTAAGGCCAGAGATTCTACTTACGATAGAAGTAAAACATTTTGGGGAATTGAATTAATTACTGTAATAACTTCTGTAGTTAGTTTGATTTTGTGGTTTTTTATTGTTCTTTTTTATGACGAATATCGTTTTATATTTTTTATTCAAACATTTTATATTTTAGCAATTATTTTTGATATATCGTGGTTCTTTTTAGGTATAGAAAAATTAAAACATACTGTAATAATTAATTCATTTTTCAAAATTATGGGAGTTATTTTTATATTTTTATTTGTAAAAACTCCTAATGATCTATCTATATACATTTTAATATTAGCCTTATCAACATTTTTAGGCAATACAAGTATGTGGATTTTTTTGCCAAAATATATAGTGAAATCCAAGGTTACACAAAAGGATCTATTGGCCCACTGTAGAGGCACGCTTATATATTTTGTTCCAACAATCGCAGCGACAATTTACACAGTTGTTGACAAAACATTGATAGGAATAATAACAAAAGATAATATAGAGAATGGTTGCTATGAACAAGCAACAAAAATAATTTCAATCATTAGAACAATATCATTTACATCAATGAATACTTTATTTAGTTCAAGAATGTCATATTTATTTAGCAAAAATATGAAAAAAGAAATTCAATTTAACTTATCTTTCGCACTTGAATTTATAATGACTCTTAGTTTTGGCGCTTTTTTTGGATTGTGTGCAGTGTCAAAATGTTTCGTACCAGTATTTTTTGGAGAAGGTTATTCTAGAGTCGTAATATTTTTAATTTTAATGTCACTATTGATTCCTATTATGGGAATAAGTAATACAATCGGATATTTATATTATAATCCGTCAGGTAATAGAGCAAAAAGTGCAAAAATACTGATTTTTGGAACATTGATTAATTGTATATTAAATGTTTGTTTAATAAAATTATTTTCTGGAATAGGTGCAATTATAGCGTCTGTTATAGCAGAATTTATAATTACTTATTTATATATTAAACAATCAGATGGGTATATTTCCTTTAATCAAATGTTTAAAATTATATCAAAGAAGTTAATATCTGGAATCTTGATGCTCATGACTATAATTGTTATATCTAAATATTTAGTATATAGCATTTTATCTTTAATAATTGAAATATGTTTAGGAGTAATCATTTATTATCTTGGTTTAATCGTATTAAAAGACACTTTTGCATTAGGTGTTACCAAAAAAATGTTTGTTAGCATACAATCAAAGATAAAAAAATAAGATTATGTTGAAAGGAAAAAGTATATTGTTAAAACTAAAATAAATTTATACAATATATAGTTTAATAACATGAGAATAAAAAAAATGATTTCATTCAAATTTTGGATACCAAATTTTAAAATGTACAAAGAGTTATTTGCAAATGATAGTTATGCATTTTCTACTTTCAGAGATAAAGACGGCGATTTAACTGTACGTGAGAAAATGATGGTTGAATTGAAGGCAGTAAAATTGTTTAGAAAATATCAATCTAATTATGACACGATATGGAGATATTTTTATTCTTTAAGATTAAAAAAATATCAATATAAATATGGACTAGAAATACAAAATAAAAATATAGGAAAAGGTTTTGTTATTGGACATTGGGGTCGAATTGTTATTAATGGTGAATCAAAAATTGGAGATCAGTTTATGGTAACCCACGGAGTTACTATTGGAAGAGACATTAGGGGAAAAAGAAAAGGTGTGCCGACAATAGGAAATAGAGTCGCTATTAGAGCTAATTCAACAGTGGTTGGCAATATCAAAATCGGGGATGATGTATTAATTGCACCAAATACATTCGTAAATTTTGATGTGCCAAGTAATTCTATAGTTATTGGTAATCCTGCAGAAATAATTTTTCGTGATAACGCATCAGAAGGACATGTCGGACGATTACCTTAATAGATATGAAATAAGAAATAAATAAGAAAAAAATGTAGTTAAAGAAGCAATGCCAATAAGTTAAGGAAGTTGACAAAATAAAAAATAGATTAGATGTCTGCACAAGAGATGAAATGTAGATGTCTAATCTTTTTATAAACATATTTAACCCCTGAAACATAGTAAAAAGAGCATTATGAAAAAATATGAGGGCAACTATGCTATATATATCAATATGCTTTTTATAGGATCGATCTTTTTTTATCCACATGACGTTGTTCATAATATTTTCCTCAATCACTTGCATTGCAGTATTATTGATATCTTCATCTATCATTACCAATGATTTGATAAACATTTTTTTCATAATGTCCACTGTCTTGTTGAAATTTTGCTTGATTACGCATTCTCCATCTTCCTTTTGTTCAATAGCTGCTTTTTCATTAATTTCTATTTTTTATAGTTATATCAAATTATACAACCATATATCTGCATAAATATCCTGATAGATGAGTATCTCTTTGAATCCACTGAATTTCTCCAATTTCATCCTGTTCTTAAGCCGATTATAGGATGTTTCTATCGTCCAGCGCAGATGATACAATTCCTTTAAGTCATCTATGCTGTATTCATCCATTGGCAGGTCAGATATCAGGAATTCCACAATGTCTTCTCCATATTCGTCTTTTCCTATGATGATCTTAGTGAACCGAAGCTGATATGTGGTATTCATTAGATCCTGGCGAAATCCAATTTCCTCTCGATAGTGATTTGTCGTTTATCGAATGTTACTTCAAATTATCTGTCTTCACCATCCTGTACCTGATCCAAATAAGCTTTAAAAAAAACAGAAGATACACGAAATAGAAAGTATTGTTTTTGTTGTAACAGTTGATCTATGAGTCGCATAGACGGATACCCGCAATCAAAGGTAAAGATTGCTTTTCAACATAATTTTCACAATAAGTTTTGATATGTTGTGCTGCTAGTGCCATTTCACTTAATATACATGAACCGAATTGCATATCTAAAAACGTATTGTTTAGACAGTCATGTAAGGTAGATAAAAGTCCTCCTACAGGTTTTGATTGATTTTTTGTTGGATTTGTAGATGCAGAGATTCTTCCGAATGCAGATGCATTTTCCTTTGTGTTGAGAAGAATGATTTTTGATTCATTGACAGCCAATACAAGATTCCCTTTCCATTTTTTTAACTATCTGCTTCATTATCGTGATAATTTGCAATGAACTCATTACTCATGACACATATAGCCTGTGGATTGAACTTCTTCCTGGAGAGATAGAAAGCAGTTTCTGTAAACAGTTTATTTCTTTCCTAAATCTTGATAATAGCAGCGTGTAGAATGGAATGAGATAAGCATTTGTATACCCTTTATTAATAAAAAGGTATACCTTTATATAAGATATAAAATTAATTGAATCCATAAATGTAAAATGATGGAAGGGGTTAAATATACATTAATTAACTGGAACTGATATGTAATCAGATAGAAGACAGTCAGAAGCTTATATTTATATGCTAATAGGTGTGAATGGTGAAAAAAGTAGCACAGTCGAGAACAACCTAGTAGAAATATTTAAGAAAAACAGTTTGATACCAAGGCGTTACCTAAATTATCTATTATAGTAACTCCCGAAAATAGAAGAGGAAGGTAAATATGAGATAGAATGACTAATGCCATAGCACTAGGATGTGCAGAAATCATGTAGAGCAAAGAAGGCAGATACCTAATCCAGCGTATCTGCCTCTTCTTTTGAACATATGCTGATTTTAGACCGCTTGCTTGATTATTCTGTCAGAAATTTACATAAATTACAAACCTCTGAACTCATCACATCTTCCATATTTATAGCATCCATCCCTACATTCCTGTATAATAATACCCATGTTCACTCATAATTTCTTTCACTTTAGGATTTCTTTAGAATTCCTGCGATATACTGACCATACAGAAATGAGAGGTAATCAAAATGTTGCTGCGACTACTAAAAAACGACCTGCTGCATGGCAAGCTGACCAACTTCATGGTAATGATATTCCTTGCCGTATCCACCATGCTGTCCTGTGCCAGTATATCCCTGATCTACTCATCACAAAACCAGATATCCTACTTCATGGACGATATGGGAAAGGTGGCAGACTATAACTTTTCCATGATGAATATTACAAAAAAAGATGTACAGAAAATCACAGCCTTCATGAAAGCAAAAGACATTGATGCATATCAAATCGAGCATGCTATCACCCTGCCGCTGAGTGTTATGCGCTTCAATGGCACCAACGACCTGGAAAGCTCCGGCTGCTTTGCGACAACCTTGCCAAAGACCTATAATTTTCTATTCGATGAAAACAACAAAACCCCGGACATCCAACCGGGTGAGGTCGGCATCCCGCTATCTATGAAGCATCAGCTGAATCTACAGCTCAATGACACCTTCCAGATTTTGCGCGGTACCAGGACCTACACCTATAAAATCACCAGCTTTGTACGTGATTCCGTATACGGTTCTGATATGATGGGACAAAAACGCATCATCCTGCACCCTGCAGATTATCAAATTCAATATGATGTCACGCAGGACATTGATCATGCTGTGGTACTCTCGGTAAACGACGGGCCAAACACAAAGCAGCTGGAATATGAAATGCAGAAGGCCGGATTACCTAATGCGATTCTCGTAGACAAAGAAACTGCAGAGCTCTCCTTTATGGGAGTCAGCCTCGGCACCAGTGCCATGCTTCTCATGAGTGGCATCATTCTGCTATGCATGTCCTTTCTGATCATTCGCTTCACCATCCTCTTTCAGATTGAAAGCAGCTATGCAGAAATCGGTATCATGAAAGCAATCGGTTTCCAGCACTCTCAAATAAAACCGCTCTATCTAATGAAATATATGAGTATTTCACTTATCGGTGTTTTTATCGGATTCCTTATCTCTATCCCGTTTACTAATCTGCTGGAAGGTATGCAGGCTGGCATCGTTCCCGTTATGCCGGGGAACACAGGCACCTATCTCTCCCTGATTATTGTTATCCTGATACCGGCACTTATCTATACCGTGACAACTCTGGTATTGAGAAAGCTGAAAAAACAAAGCACGATGGATGCCATTCGCAAAGGGAATGAGGGAGAGACCTATAAAGAACACACGCATTTCACACTTGCCAAAACCCGCCTTCATCAACTTCACAGCTTTCTGGCCTTCAATGATTTAATGGCACAGAGAAAGCACTTCCTCATGATGGTCATCATCTACGCTTTCTGCATGGTATTGATACTCGTCCCTCTAACCCTCAAGGATGCTTTTCAAAAGGATACCTTTCTGCAGATTCTGAAAATATCATCTGGAGATCTCTACTCCCAGCAAAACGGAGGCAACACCATAAAGGATCTGGAAGAAAAGCGTGCTATGGTGCTTCGCGATTTGAAAGTCTACGATGAGCATGTCCGTGTCGATATTGAAACCATGACCAGTGCATCCCTCAGCGATGATGGTCTGAATACCTCGGTATTTCTCATGAAACGCGCTGATGGGAATACGATCACCTTTGATTACGGCAAGGCTCCCAAGCTGTCCAATGAGCTTGCCCTGACTACTACACTGGCTAAGCGTTATAGGAAAACTGTCGGCGACTCCATCAGCATGGAATACGAAGGGAAGAAAAACACCTACCTCATCAGCGGTATTTACAGCAGTATGATGAATCTGGGGAATAACATCCTCGCAGGTGATATTGAATATGAATATGCGTATACCGGCTATCTGGTGATTCACCTATCACAGGGGGAATTAACCAACCGTCAGGTCGCAGAAACTATCAAAAAGGAGTATAAGGGGATGAAGCTGATTGACAGCAGGCAAATGACAAAAACCTTCAGCGGAGATATGCCGCAGCAGATTACCATGATGTCGGATCTGATTATTACGATCATTCTGGTCATTACCTTCGCTTTGACAATACTGTTCTCCAAGCTGCACATGCTGCGTGCAAAAAAAGCGATTGCTCTGATGCGCAGTATGGGCTATGCCAAACGCAATATCCGCAAATGGCTGTTTGCTCGTTGTATGATTCAGGTACTATGCGGTCTAGTGCTGGGAATTTTGTTACACATCTTCTGTGCGAACGGACTGCTGGAGACGTATATGGAATCTATGGGTATGGGGAGCATAGAACTGAGAAGTGCTCGACTCAATATGTATGTCCTGTATCCGCTGCTGTTCATCATGTCGGCTATAACAGCGCAATGGATTGTCAATCGCACCATACCGGCATGGAATATTAAAGATTTGAGTGAGGAATAAAATTTTTCGGTACCGTATCAAAAGCATATAAATACAACGGAGTGATTCATAAGGAGGAAAATATGTATGGAAACAATAATAGAGGTCAGACAGCTATGCAAAAGCTTTGTCGTAAATAAAAAGCAGAATCATGTCCTGCGCAATGTGGATCTTTCCATTCACAAAGGAGAATTCATCGCCGTCATGGGACCAAGCGGCAGCGGTAAATCCACCCTGCTGTATACCATCAGCGGTATGGATCATATCAACTCGGGAACCGTGGAATTTGACCATAAGGAAATCAGCAGGTATAATGAAATGGAAATGGCGGAGCTGCGCCTGCATGAAATGGGCTTTATCTTCCAGCAGATGCATTTTCTAAATAACCTGAACATTTATGATAATGTGATACTTCCCGGCTATATGGCAAAGAAAAGGAAGCATAAGGAAATCAATGCCTATGCGGACGAGCTGCTGCGGAAGTTTCAGATCACCTCAATTGCAGGACATAGCATTCAGGAGGTAAGCGGCGGAGAGCTGCAGCGTGCCTGTATTGCCAGAGCAATGATCAACCAACCGCAGATTCTGTTTGCGGATGAACCGACAGGCGCGTTAAACAGCTCCAATGCAAAGGAAGTCATGGATATGTTTTCAAGGGTACATGAACAGGGGACGACAATCCTGATGGTAACGCATGATGTGAAGGTGGCTTCCTATGCACAACGCATCTGCTATATCAATGATGGTAAGATTGAAAGCAATCTCGATATCGGTGTGCTGAGGCATGCGGATGAGCTGAAGGAACGGGAAAAGAAGGTATACAGCTGGCTGATGGAAAAAGGCTGGTAGAAGGGATGCGTGTGTATGATTGATATTCTTGTTGTTGAGGATAATGATGAGCTGCGTGATGTATTAGAGCGTTTTCTGTTGCATGAGGGATATCAGACACGCTGTGTAAAGCAGGGAAATGACGCACTTACTCTTTTACAGCAGGAGAGGGTGCGTCTTCTTCTCGTAGATATTATGCTGCCGGACATGGACGGCTTTCGCATTTGTACGCAGGCCAGACAAAGCAGCAATCTTCCCATAATCATCATGAGTGCACGAACACAGACAAGTGACCAGCTGCTGGGCTATGAGCTGGGAGCGGATGATTATGTAGAAAAGCCCTTCGCCATGGCTGTTATGCTGGCTAAAATTAAAGCTCAGCTGAGAAGAGGCTATGAAATGCAGGAGGAGCGCAATGTGCTGAAGGACGATGATCTTCTGGTAGACATCGAGCGTCGCAATGTGACATTGAAAGGAAAGCAGCTGGCCCTCTCGGTAAAGGAGTTTGAGCTGCTGATTCTGCTGCTGAGAAAAAAGCATACAACACTACGCAAGGACTATATATTTTCCTCAATCTGGACAGATGCCTCTGAAAGTGAGCTGTCCACGCTGACGACACATGTCAATACACTGCGTGAAAAAATAGAAACCGATCCGCGTCATCCAAAGCGGCTGATTACTGTATGGGGAGTAGGCTACCGCTATGAAGGCATGGAATAGGCTGACCGTGCTTGTCCCGGCACTGCTTCTGCTGCTTCTGGTAGGATTAAACGGACTACTCTTACAGCTGCGGGATGAAACAATACCGGATGAAGCACTGGTAGAAATCAATCGCATGGCAAAAGAGCTGGAGAAGGGAAAGCGGATGAATGAGCTTGCTTCATCAAAAATTCAGGTTGAACTGCTTGAACTGAAGAAGACCTCCATGCAATCCTATATGGACCGCTCCCGTACAAGAAGTGTGTTTCTTCCGGCAAAGCAGGAGGGCAGCTTCTATCGCTTTACCTATCGCGTACAGCGCATACCGTCCTCAATCTTCTGGATTATCAATACCACCCTGCTTGGTGTCATATTGCTTGTTGTCTATCTTCTATTCTATATCCGCCGGCAGATCATACAGCCCTTCCATAATATGGAGGCTATGGCAACAGCTTTGAAAAACAGAGATTTCACGTATGAGCTGCCCCAGCAAAAGCATCGATTCTTCGGCAAATTTATCTGGGCAATTGATGTGATGAAGGAGGAGCTGCGCCATCATGAGGAAAAAGAAACAGCGCTGATGAAGGAAAAGCAGACAATGATTGCCTCTCTTTCCCATGATATTAAGACACCACTTTCCAACATCCGCCTGTATACGGACGCAATGAAGGAGCACCTGTATTCGGAAGAGCTGATCTGTGAGCGTCTGTATGAAAATTGTGATAAAATCGATCAGTATGTAAAGGAAATCATGCATACGAGCAATGAAGATTTGTTTGATTTTGATGTACATATGGAAGAGGTCTATCTCCATGATGTGGAAGTCTTGCTGAGGCGGGAACAGGAGCGCATTGAACTGGCACTGATATCCTATGAGCAATCCCTCTGTAAGGATCAGCTGGTCTATACAGACTTGACAAGGTTACGTGAAGTTATTGGCAATATTGTTGATAATGCGATGAAATACGGAGATGGAAAATGGATTCACGTATCCTTTTATGAAGAAGATCATCACAGTATACTGAAACTAGAAAATTCCGGCTCCTATATTGAGCAAAGTGATGCCGGTGCTATCTTTCAAAGCTTTTACCGGGGAAACAATGTTAACAACCATGCAGGAAACGGTCTGGGCTTGTATATTTGCAAACAGCTGATGCAGAAAATGGATGGCGATATTTTTATGACACAGGAACAGGGGAGTGTGAGCTTTCATCTTGTGCTTGGTACATTATAGGCCAGTAACAGGATTGAGATTTTCCAATTACTTGGTATAATACCATTAAGGAGCTGATGACATGAAGCGTTTGCCGATCGGTGTAGAAGACTTTAAAGAATTGGTCGATCATCAATATTATTACATAGATAAAACCATGTTTATTCAGGATGTACTGAAAGAAAAAGTTGTTCTGTATACTAGACCGCGAAGATTCGGGAAAACGTTGAACATGAGTAGGCGCTGCCCGCCCAGGCGTGCTCTATTATTTTTTCTCAATCAAACAAAAAGAAAACGCGTACCTTTTCAACGGGTCAAACATTACCAAATACAAGATTGCAGTGCAATATCAAAATCAGTATCCGGTTATCCTGATAACACTTAAGGATATGAAGGATATCAGGTTTCAGAATCAGATCGATATTTTCAAAGTGATCATACGGGAGCTGATAGGTAAATATAAGGATTTACTTACAAGTGAGCGACTGGATGATATTGATAAAAAACTTCTCATATGCTATCAGGAAGGTGATGTGAACATTGCTGACTTAAAAAATGGATTGCGCTTTTTAAGTCAATGTCTATATAAACATTATCAGAAGAAAGTAATTATTCTGATAGATGAATAGGCGCTGCCCGCCCAAGGCGTGATGTACCTTTGCAAAATGCGTATTTAAATGCTTATTATGAAGAAATGACTGATTTTCTTGACGGTATCTTCAGTGCAGCATTGAAAACAAATGAACAACTATCAGATTCTTTCAAATCAGGAATCCGGGTTGGGAAGGTTCGATCTTGCGGTGCTTCCGTTCTATAAGAAGAAACGGGAGTTCCTGCTGGAATTAAAAGTAGCCTCAAAAGAGGAAGAGATGGAACATGCAGCAGTTCAGGCATGTGAGCAGATAAAGGAAAAGCAGTATCTGGAGGGTTTGCAAAAGAAAGAATATACAGATATCGTAGGATATGGAATTGCATTTTATAAGAAGTCATGTTTGATTGTAGCACTTCCATAATGTTTATTTACTATGCAATGTGTGAATAATCTGAAGTTCATGAAAACTGAGACATAACGCTGTCGCAGTTTTTTTGTTATGATGGTTTTGTCACAAGCATAACAATTATGTGACAGAAAGGAGAATGCAATGGATCCATATAGACAATGTCCTATCTATCAAAATGAAAATTATCGTATTCGATTCGTAAAACAGAGTGATGTGAATGATTTATGAAAGGTATACAGCGATCCAAAAACAGTTGCTCTTTGCAATTGTGATAATTGTGAAGATGATTTTTATTATACGAGCAGAATACCAATGGAACAGGCAATCAATTACTGGATTATGGAATACCATAGAGAAGGGTTTGTTCGCTGGAGTATTCTGGATTGTACTTCCTCGACTGCAATCGGGACGATGGAGCTTTTTAAACGTTCGGCGAATGGCGCCTATGACAATACAGCTGTACTGCGTCTTGATCTTTTAAGCAAATATGAAGAACAATCCTGTCTTCAAGAGATCCTTTCTTTGATTCTGCCGCATATCCGTGATTTGTTTCAGTGTACACAGGTTATAACCAAATGTGTACAGGAAGCAGAAAAACGCAGGGCTGTATTGCTGGAAATGGGATTTTCCCCATCAAAGGAGTCGCTGGTCGGCTGGGATGGCACACTTTATCAGAATTATTATCTGCGAAAGCTATAAGAGGTCTAATATAAAAAACGAAAACGTGTATACTGGAACCAAAGTTCTGATATACACGTTTTTTGTAGCTCCTTTCATTCCTGATCCTGCGCTCTCCAATACGGATGTGCTGCCGCAATGATGCATTCTGCACTTCCTGTAAGCTGAATGCATTCCTCTGGCATAACAAGGATACTACCACCCCGTAACACGGTAAAGGTATCTACCTGAAGACTGCCGGAAACCACGGATATCACGGATGCGATGGAATACGGATTCGTATAGCTGCCGGATAAGGTGAGGTGTCGCAAAGAGAACTCCCGCTGGTCGAAGCTGCTTCCTTCTGAAAAGCTCTGTTTTTGGACATGCAGGGAGGAATCCAGATTCGCAAGTGCTTCCTTCACATGGAGTGGTCTTGTATGACCATGCATATCCTTTCGCTCATAATCATATAAGCGGTAGGTGATGTTGGTGGACTGTTGAATCTCATAGATCAAGGACCCTGCGGTAAGGGCATGCATCATGCCGCTTCGGATATACACAAGGTCATTTTCAGAAACGGGTATGTGATCGATGACACCATGAAAATCCCTCTTTTGCAGCGCAGCTTCAACAGCTGCTCGATGACCCGCTTTGTTCTCGGCATACACCCAACCTTCACTTGGCTTCTCTATGAAATACCAGGCCTCGCTTTTTCCATAGGGCAATTGCAGCTGCTCCTTTGCATAGGTATCGGTTGGATGAATCTGAAAGCTGACATCCTGTGCACAGGAATCAAAAGCGATGATCAAAGGAAATTCCTCACCATCTTCAAGACCAAAGACAGCAGGATTCTTCTTGACTGCCCTGCGAAGGGTTGTTTCCTCCTTTTCATTATAAATTTCACAGTCGATTCCATCGATTCCACTCAGTGTATACACACAGCCAATCGTCTGAGCAGCACGATCTCCCTGATAGGCATGCAGACGTGTATCTCCCCAGAGGGTTTCCATTGTAATGGGACGTACAATATACATAACAAGAACCTCCTAACTTTTCCATATCTACAGAGATTGTAGCATATCTTACTATCAGAATATAGTGGTACCAACATAAAGAACGTAATTCTCTTTTATCTGTCACAGCTGCCGTGATATAATATAGCTACAGGAGCTGATACCTATGAAGCATATACCAATTGGCATTGAAAGTTTTAAAGAATTGATTGATGGTGAATATTATTATGTAGATAAGACACTGTTTATAAAGGATGTGTGCAAAGAAAAGGTCGCATTATATACAAGACCCAGACGTTTTGGTAAAACTCTGAATATGAATATGCTTTATTATTTTTTCTCATTAAAGCAGAAGGAGAATGCTTATCTTTTTGATGGTCTGCATATCACAAAGGATGCAGAGATTCTACGATATCAGAATCAGTATCCGGTCATCTTCATAACTCTGAAAGATATGAAACAAGTCTCTTTCGAAAATCAAAAAGCAATGTTCGCAATCCTGATTCAGGAGATTGTCAGAAATAATAAGGAATTACTCGATAGTGAGGAAGTAAGCACCTTCGATAAAGAGCAGCTTGTCGCTTACTCACGCCGCACACAGAGTGATGTGGACTTACAGAATGCATTAAAATTTCTTTGTGTATGCCTGAAGCAGCATTACCATAAGAATGTGATTCTTTTAATAGATGAATATGATGTTCCATTACAAAGTGCATATTTAAACGGATATTATGATGAAATGGCAGACTTTTTAAGCGGTATATTCAGTGCTGCTTTAAAAACAAATGATGCTCTGGAGAAGGGAATCCTTACCGGATGCTTGAGAATTGCGAAAGAGAGTATTTTCACAGGAGTAAATAATTTCAATGGGTATTCCATTACGGAAGAACCATCCAGTACCTGCTTTGGGTTCACACCGGAAGAAACACTAAAGCTTTTAGAGTACTATCATTTAAAATCATATGAACAAACCGTAAAAGAGTGGTAGGCGCTGCCCGCCCATGGCGTGACGGTTATCTGTTTGGAAACAAAGAGATATACAATCCATGGAGCGTACTGAAATATGTGCTGAAAATCCTGCAGGGAAATGATGTACCGGAATCTTTCTGGGCGAATACGAGTGGGAATGATATTATATATCAATACATTCAGAAAGCCGATTCACAAATGAGAACGGATTTTGATACGCTGACATCTGGTGGAAGGATTACACAAACGGTAAGATATGAACTAACCTATCGTGAGATGGATCAGATAAACAACATTTACAGTTTTCTGCTGTTCACAGGCTATCTGAAAGCGATAGCGTGTGTCGATAAAGATAAAGCAGTATATCAGCTTATGATACCGAATAAGGAAATCAACCGAATCTATACCTTGATATTTGAAGAATGGTTTCAGGAGCAGGTGAAAGCAAAGAGCAGAACATTGGTTGATGCATTCATGAAAGAAGATGTGGAAACCGCAAATGAAGTTTTGAATACCATATTGTTTAAATCCATAAGTTATTTCGATTATGATGAAAAATTTTATCATGGAATGTTAGTCGGTATGCTCAGTGATTATCAAATCGTATCCAATCAGGAAACCGGTAATGGCCGTAGTGATATCATGGTACTACCGGCTTATAAGAAAAAAAGAGGACTTGTGCTTGAAGTTAAGGTTGCAACAAAAGAAAAGGATATAGAAATAACCGCACAAAAAGCATGTCATCAGATCAGGGAAATGAACTATATCGATGGTTTACAGGAAAGAGGATATACGGATATTATAGGATATGGGATTGCTTTTTATAAGAAAACCTGCGTAATTATGCTGGCGAAGTAAAATGCTTAGATTTATAAGAATTGAAATCAGCATATCGCATTGAAGTAAGCATTTCATCTACAGGATCCCCCTTCCTTCTAGGTAACAACAGGGGTGTGATATATCAATAAGAAAAGGCAGGACTTTTCTGGATAGGAGATACTTATGAAACGATGGACAGTAGAAGAGCTGGCAGGGATGATTGATCATACCTATGTCAAAGCAGATGCAACACGCAAACAGATGGAAAAGCTGTGTAAGGAAGCCAGAGAATATCATTTCGCGATGGCAGCCATCAATTCCTCACAAACCGCATTATGTGCGGAATACTTACGGGACAGTGATGTTCATGTGGGAGCTGCAATCGGCTTTCCGCTGGGACAGACAACAATCGCTGCCAAGGTGTTTGAAGCGGAGGATGCCATACAAAACGGAGCGGATGAAATTGATTACATGATCAATTTAACTGAAGTTAAGGCCGGAAACTGGGAGTATGTAAAAGAGGAAATGCAGCAAATCGTCACGGTATGCAGAAACAATGGAAAGCTGTGCAAGGTCATTTTGGAAACCTGTTATCTGACAAAGGATGAAATCAAACAGATGTGTAAAATTGCGGTGGCTGTCAAACCGGATTTTGTGAAAACCTCAACCGGCTTTGGAAGCGCAGGAGCTACTGCAGAGGATGTGGCACTGATGCGCAGGTGTGTCGGTACCGCAGTCAAGGTAAAAGCCTCCGGAGGAATACGGGATGCACGTACATTCAAAAAAATGGTTTCCAGTGGAGCGTTGCGTATTGGGACAAGTGCAGGGGTATCCATTGTCAGGGAGCTGCAGACGGAGGCCTTCAAGCACAGCGGTTATATCGCAATACAGGAAGAATATTAGTATCCCTGTGATTCCATGATAGGAGCACAGCTGTCTTCTGTGATAAAACAGCAAGCCGTGATGAAAAAAGGATGAAAATATTTTCACAAAATAATGTAACGGAATTACAGAAATACATTGACAATTTACAAAAAATGCTATATCCTTTTGTTAGTGACTACAAAACCAAAGGCAAGGATCGGGACCAGCATAGGAACCTTCTGCTGTAGAGAGCCGCTGGCTGGTGAAAAGCGGCGCAGAAATCTTATCCACTCACCCGTAAGCTGTAACCTGAACACATCACACGATGTCAGTAAACGTTACCGTCTGCTCACACGTTATCGTGAGAACATATTCGAAGTCTGGATATGTGAGGGGAATGATGCTTTTCATCATTCAACAAGAGTGGTACCGCGGAATTGGTGATAAACTTCCGTCTCTTAGTATAGAGATGGAAGTTTTTTGTTACAAAAAGGAGGACAGGATGATGGAAGGATATCAGAAGTACAAACGACAGTATTTTTTACCACCGGAGCCATGCATGGACTGGGCAGGGAAAGAATATATAGAAAAAGCACCCCAATGGTGCAGCGTGGATTTGCGGGATGGCAATCAGGCATTGATCATACCGATGAGTCTGGATGAAAAAATCGAGTTTTTCCAGCTGCTTGTAGAGGTTGGCTTTAAGGAAATTGAAATCGGCTTTCCGGCAGCCAGTCAGACGGAATTTGAATTTCTGCGCAAGCTGATCGATGAGGATTTGATTCCGGAGGATGTAACGGTTCAGGTACTGACACAGGCAAGAGAGCATATCATCCGCAGAACCTTTGAAGCTGTTAAGGGCGCAAAAAATGCAGTGATTCATTTATACAATTCCACATCTCTGGCACAGCGCGAGCAGGTGTTCAAAAAATCAAAGGAAGAAATTCTGAATATCGCTGTGGAGGGTGCCAAGCTGTTAAAGAAGCTGACAGAGGAGGACGGCGGCAATTACCGCTTTGAGTATTCACCGGAAAGCTTTACCGGAACAGAGGTGGAGTATGCCCTGGAGGTCTGCAATGCCGTATTGGATATATGGCAGCCAACTGCGGACAACAAGGTCATCATCAATTTGCCGGTGACTGTGGAAATGAGTATGCCGCATATTTACGCACAGCAGATTGAATACATGTGCAAGCATATGAACTATTGTGAGAATGTTATCGTATCCCTGCATCCGCACAATGACCGCGGGTGTGGCGTTGCTGATACGGAAATGGGTATTCTGGCAGGTGCGGACCGCATCGAGGGAACGCTGTTTGGCAACGGGGAGCGTACCGGAAATGTGGATATTATTACACTTGCAATGAACATGTATGCGATGGGAATCGATCCTGAGTTGAACTTCACGGATATGCCGCACATTGTCGAGGTTTATGAGCGCTGTACCCGTATGCAGGTACACATGCGTCAGCCCTATGCCGGTCAGCTGGTATTCGCAGCCTTCTCCGGCTCTCATCAGGATGCCATTGCCAAAGGCATGCATTACCGTGATGCCCAGGATCCTGATCACTGGACGGTACCGTATCTGCCAATCGATCCAAGAGATGTCGGACGTGTCTATGAAACAGATGTTATCCGCATCAACTCGCAATCCGGTAAGGGCGGCATCGGCTACATGCTCGAGGAATACTACGGCTATGATCTGCCATCCGATATGCGCGAGCAGGTTGGCTATTATATGAAGGATGTATCCGACCATGAGCACAAGGAGCTGCTGCCAAATGAGATCAACGATCTGTTCCAGAAGGAATACATGAACGTGAACGCACCCTATGCACTCAACGATTATCACTTTGTCCGTCAGGGTGATATCGTGACCGTGACGATGAACATCACCTATGAGGGAAAGACGCAGTTTATCACCGCTACGGGAAACGGCCGTCTGGATGCCGTCAGCAATGCCCTGCGTGACAATATGAATCTGACCTTTGACATACTGGATTACAAGGAACATGCGTTAAGCAAGGGGTCCTCGTCCAGAGCGGTATCCTATGTGAAAATCATCGACTGCCGCAAAAAGAATCAGTGGGGTGTGGGACTGCATGATGATATCATCGCATCCAGTGTACAGGCATTATTCTCAGCCATCAACCGGGCAGTCGCACAGCGCCGCGAGGCAGAAAAAGAAGCAGAGGCTTAAACAATAACAGCAGGAGGAAAACCATTATGGGAATGACAATGACACAGAAAATTCTGGCAGCACATGCCGGTCTGGATCACGTGGAGGCAGGACAGCTGATCGAAGTGAATCTGGATATGGTACTGGGAAATGATATTACATCACCGGTTGCTATCAAGGAATTTGAAAAATACGGCTTTTCACAGGTGTTTGATCCGGGAAAAATCAGCATGGTTATGGATCATTTTGCGCCAAACAAGGATATCAAGGCAGCACAGCAGTGCAAGGCATGCCGTACCTTTGCCTATGCGAAGAACATCGAGCACTTTTACGATGTCGGGGAAATGGGAATCGAGCATGCCCTGCTTCCGGAGAAGGGTATCGTAGGACCTGGGGAATGCATCATCGGTGCGGACTCCCATACGTGCACGTACGGAGCGCTGAACGCTTTCTCCACCGGTGTGGGCAGTACGGATATGGCCGCAGGCATGGCTACCGGCAAATGCTGGTTTAAAATTCCGGAAGCTATCAAATTTGATCTGCGTGGAAAGCTCGCACCGCATGTCAGTGGAAAGGATGTCATTTTACACATCATCGGCATGATCGGTGTGGATGGCGCCTTGTATAAATCGATGGAATTCAGCGGTATCGGTTTACAGAGTCTGAGCATGGATGATCGCTTATGCATGGCAAACATGGCAATCGAAGCCGGTGCCAAAAACGGAATTTTCGCCTTCGATGAGATTACGGAGGCTTATGTCAAGGATCGTGTAAGCCGTCCATATGTTACCTATGAAGCAGATGCGGACGCAGACTATTGCAATGTGTATCATCTGGATTTGAGCCAGATCACCCATACAGTAGCCTTCCCGCACCTGCCGGAAAACACCAGAACGATGGATGAAATCAAAGAGCCTGTGAGGATTGATCAGGTTGTCATCGGCTCCTGTACCAACGGACGGCTGTCCGATATGGCAGAGGCTGCACAGATTCTGAAGGGACAGCATGTGGCAAAAGGAGTGCGTGCCATCATCATTCCGGCAACACAGGAAATTTACAAGCAGTGCATACAACTGGGCTATACGGAAATCTTCATCGATGCAGGCTGCGTGGTATCCACACCAACGTGTGGTCCATGCCTGGGCGGCTATATGGGAATACTGGCGGAAAATGAACGCTGTGTAGCGACAACGAACCGGAACTTTGTCGGTCGGATGGGGCATGTAGATTCCGAGGTATATCTGGCAAGCCCGGCTGTTGCGGCAGCCAGTGCCATTATGGGCAGAATTGCAGCACCAAAGGAGGTAGCGTAAGCATGAATGCAAATGGAACAGCACATAAATACGGGGATAATGTCGATACCGATGTCATCATTCCCGCAAGATATCTGAATACCAGTGATCCTAAGGAGCTGGCAGAAAAATGCATGTGTGATATCGATGCGGACTTTGTAAAGAAAATCAAAGTGAACGATATCATGGTGGCAGGCTTTAATTTCGGTTGCGGAAGCAGCCGTGAACATGCGCCGATCGCCATTAAGGCAAGCGGTATTTCCTGTGTGATCGCAAAAAGCTTTGCGCGTATCTTTTACCGCAATGCGATCAACATCGGTCTGCCAATCCTGGAATGTGTGGAGGCAAGTGAGCGTATTGATGATAAGGATGAGGTGGAAATCAACTTCAATACCGGAGAAATCATAAATAAAACAAAAAACGAAACCTATCAGGCACAGCCGTTTCCTGCGTTTATTCAAAACATCATGCAGCACAACGGATTGTTAAATGCCATTAAAGAGCAGGGGGGGAAGTAAATGGAGAAGCATATTGCGGTAATACCGGGAGATGGAATCGGACCGGAAATCGTCAAAGAGGCGGTGAAGGTTCTGGATGTCATCGCAAAGAAATACGGACACAGCTTTGTCTACACGGAAGTGGATGCCGGAGGCTGCGCCATTGATAAATACGGAACCTCACTGCCAAAGGAAAGCCTGGATGCGGCGCTTGCCAGCGACAGCGTGCTGCTGGGGGCAGTCGGCGGACCGAAGTGGGATCATGTCGATCCTTCTATCCGTCCGGAAAAAGCATTGTTAAGCATTCGCAAGGAGCTTGGTCTGTATGCCAATCTGCGTCCTGCGAAAATCTTTAAGGAGCTATCCGATGCCTCTCCGCTGCGTAAGGATATCGTCGCAAACGGAATTGATTTTATGGTCGTTCGGGAATTGATCGGCGGTGTGTATTTCGGAGAAAAAAGCACGGTGGAAAAAAACGGAGAACTTTATGCCAGTGACAATATGTGCTATTATGCGCATGAAATCGAAAGAATTGCCCATACGGCATTTCAGACGGCGCGTAAAAGGGGAAGCCGTGTTATTTCCGTCGATAAGGCGAATGTACTTGACACCTCCCGTTTATGGCGTAAAATCGTAAGTGAAGTCGCAAAAGAGTATCCGGATGTAACCCTTACACATATGCTGGTGGATAATGCCGCTATGCAGATTGTGAAGGATCCATCCCAGTTTGATGTCGTTGTGACAGAGAATATGTTCGGGGATATCCTGAGTGATGAGGCCAGCATGATCACCGGCTCCATCGGTCTGATCCCCAGTGCATCCCTGGGGGAAACAAAGCGCGGTATGTATGAGCCGATTCACGGCTCTGCACCGGATATCGCAGGGCAGAATATCGCCAATCCAATCGGCACGATACTGGCCGCAGGCATGATGCTGAAATATGCCTTTGACATGGATCAGGAAGCTGCGGAAATCGAAGAGGCTGTGGAAGCGGCACTTCGTCTGGGATATCGCACAAAGGATATCATGGAGGATGGAAAAACATACCGGACATGTTCCCAGATGGGAGATACGATTGCGGAACTGATAACAAACGCATAGGAAGTGCAAAGGAGAGCAGACAAGATGTTAATTAAGAATGGAAGGATTCATACAATGGCCGCTGCCGGAACCATACAGGCGGATATTCGCGTGCAAAATGGAAAAATTGCCGCAGTCGGTGAAAATCTGAAAGAGGAAACCGGAGAACTGATCATCGACGCATCCGGAAAACAGGTGTTCCCTGGAATGATTGAAGCCCACTGTCATCTGGGAATGGAGGAAAGCGCCATTCGCGGCGAAGGTGATGATGTTAATGAAATGAGTGATCCGATTACGCCGCAGGTGCGTGCCATCGACGGCTGTAACCCACTGGATGAAACGATTATCAATGCCCGCAATGCCGGAATCACCACGGTGGCCGCAGGTCCTGGAAGCGCCAATGTCATCGGTGGTACCTTCATGGCCTATAAAACACACGGCGTCAGCATTGATGAAATGGTCATACAGAATCCGGTGGCGATGAAGTGTGCCTTTGGGGAGAATCCAAAGCGTGTCTATCAGGACAGCCGTATCAAAACCAGAATGAACATTGCAGCGCTGCTGCGGGAAACGCTGGCAAAGACCAAGGAATACATCGCAAAAAAGGAAGCCGCTAACAACGATCCACTGAAAATGCCGGCCTATGATATGAAGCTGGAGGCGATGATTCCGGTTATCAAAAAGGAGCTGCCGTTAAAATGTCACGCACATCGTGCGGACGATATCCTGACGGTGATTCGTATCGCTAAGGAATTCGATGTCAATGTGACACTGGATCATTGCACGGATGGGGAGGTTATCAAGGCACAGGTGAAGGCAAGCGGATATCCGGCTATCGTCGGACCATCCCTGACCCATAAATCAAAATTCGAGCTGGCAAACAAATCCTTTACAACGCCGGGTGTTCTGTGCAGGGAAGGAATCCTGATCGCCATTACGACGGATTCACCGGTCGTACCGCAGGAATATCTGCCGTTATGTGCAGCACTTGCCATGAAGGACGGTCTGCCGGAAGAGGAGGCATTAAAAGCCATCACCATCAATCCTGCAAAAATCCTTGGACTGGAGAAACGCATCGGCAGCATTGAAGAGGGCAAGGACGGGGATATCATCATCTGTGACAGCTCTTTGCTGGATACACAAAACGTTATCCGCTATACCATTATCAACGGGGAAATCGCTTATCAGAAGGCATAGGCTGTTCATTCATAAAAGTAATCTCGATATAGGAAAGAGCGCTTCGGTTGTTAAGGCCAAAAGCGCTCCTTTTGTATATGAAAGCTCAGACAGATCGGAAATTCGGTTAAAGCAATTACTAGGAAACGATGATGCAGTCATTAAAAAAGCAGAATCATAAGCAGTTCCTCTGTGAGCATGGTGCATTTTTATGTATCACCTGCTATGGTATATGTACTGCATGATTTCTTCTTCAGCAATGAAATTGAATAATCAGTTGTTTCAAAAACAGGAGAAGCGCTTGGGGAGTCAGCGAACAGTAAGAAGCCGCTGTTAAGTGCAGTTGCCTGCAGTAGTTTCATTATATAGTTTATGGAAATACAGTTGATAATCAAAACGGCTGTTCTTCATATGAAATCATTAAATAATATCGTCATATAGGATTTCCCTGCTTCCTTTTGCTTTGGCTGTAGCTGTGTAAAATAGAAAAAGCTGTAAAAAAGTCGTATCCAAGCCAGAAATTGCTATTTTTTTCGTATTTTGTATTGGAAATATTGTAAATGAGGTGCAATTCTTTTATAATATCAATGGATGTATATAAAAAAGCATACTTTATGAAATAGGCGTATTTTTCGCGAAAAGGGTCAATTTTTCAAGAAAATAGAGGGAAAATCATAAAAAAACACACTGTCTATTTACGTATAATTTTATAGATATACACAAGAAATGGGGCGAAGCCATGAAGGATGCACTGCTGGATTATATATTTGATAACTGTGATGCTGCTTATATTTCTGATCTTCGACAGAAGATGATTTTTCAGGAATATGCGGATATGATTCTGGAAATAGAGGATACGAAATTCTCCGTTGAGGAATGGAATTATGTATACCGGTATCTCACAGGAGCAAATGCTGTATTTTCTGCTGTAGCTGAGGTGAAGGAAGCATTACGATCCTGGATGCAGGCATGATGGAAACTACGCGACAGGCATGCTGCTACGCGTTCATTCAAATCGAATAGATACACACGTTAGACTTCCCGAAACAATAAGGTGAAGTCTTCTTTTGTATACCTCATGCAGCCCTTGCAAGGCCTGTTTTTGTATGTCTATTGCTTACTCCTTTGCCTGAATCTTCGCACAGACCCGGCGGCAGGTTGCGATAAAATCCAACAAGCCGGCATGCAGATGCTTGTTTGCATGATAGATGATATAATAATCCCTCTGAAAGGAAACATCCGATAAATACAAACGGGTGACAATGCCTGCCTCCAGCTCTGCCTTTACCATCTGATAGGGCAGGATGGAGATACCGAAGCCGAACTGCACCCCCTTAACCAGTGCACGGGTGCTGGCACTCTCCCATATGGGATGCAGTTGAATATCGTGCACCTTCATGATGGAATCCAGAATTTCTCTTGTACCGCTGCCCTTCTCCCGCAGCAAAAACGGTTCCTGTGCAATATCCTGCAGACACAGCTTCTGTTTTTCTGCCAGCGGATGCTCTCTGGCACAGATGACGGCAAGCTCATCCTTGAAAAACGATAGTTTCTGAATATGCTCATGTGTCGGAATTCCCTCAATCAGCGCCAAATCCAGCTGATTGGAAACGATGGACTCCTCAAGAATCATGGAATTTTCAATGAGAATCTGTATCTGCCGCTTCGGATACTCCAGCTTATAGCTGTGCAGGCATTCACAAAGCAGACTGTTGGCAATGGTAATACTCGAGCCGATGGACATGCTTTCCATATCACTCCAGTGTTCCATGCTGTTTTCCATTTCATCAAACAGGGAGGTGATGTGACTGGCGTATTTGAGAAAGCGCTCTCCATCACCTGTCAGATATAATTTGCGCGAGATTCTGTCAAACAGCTGCAGCTGATAATACTCCTCCAGCTCCCGTATGGCAAGGGATACCGAGGGCTGTGCCATATGCAGCTTTTCTGCGGCTCTGGTGATACTTCCCCATGTGCATACCGCAACAAAAATGCGGAGATGTCGTAGCGTCATGAAATTCTCCTTTCATAATAAACTGTTATTAAATATATATAATAATACTATTTTCATTATGAAATGACAAGGACTATAATAGTAGGGAAGGTGATGAAATTGGAGAAAAATGCAAAAATGTACGGAACATTATTTTCTTCCGTGTTTATGTTAAGCGCCTGTACCTTTGGTGGAGGCTATGTGATCGTACCGCTGATGAGAAAGAAATTTGTTGAGGATCTGCATTGGATTGAAGAGGGAGAGATGATGGATTTGGTGGCTATCGCCCAATCCTCACCCGGAGCAATCGCTGTCAATGCCTCGATCAGTATCGGCTATCGCTGTGCCGGTATCCCGGGGGCAATCGTTGCAGTCATCGGAACAGTACTTCCTCCGCTTGTGATCCTAACGGTGATATCCTATTGCTATGAGGCGTTTATCCAGATACGCTGGATACAGGTCATGCTGTTTGGAATGCAGGCAGGTGTGGTTGCGACCATCTGTGATGTGGTATGGACGATGGGCCGGGAGGTCTGGAGCCAGCCGCAGAAGGTGTATGTGCTCATCATGCTGGCAGCCTTTGTATGCAATGTTTTGTTTGATGTCAATCTGCTTATCATCATAATCGTATGCGGTGCACTGGGCTATCTGATTGAGCGAGCGATAAAGAAGGAGGGTGGTCTGCAATGACACTGTTACAGCTGTTGTTCAGCTTTCTGCAAATCGGGCTTTTGAGCATTGGCGGCGGCTATGCGGCGCTTCCGATTATTCAGGATCAGGTCGTCGCCATGCATGGCTGGCTGAGCATGCGTGAATTTGCGGATATCCTGACCATATCTCAGATGACACCGGGACCTATTGCAATCAATGCCGCCAGCTTCGTGGGGACAAAGATTGCGGGGCTGCCGGGAGCACTGGTGGCATCTCTTGGTGTGGTGCTGCCCAGCTTTATCATTGTCCTGACACTGTCCTTTCTGTATTATAAATACCGGCAGTTGGATGCGATACAGGCAGTGCTGAAGGGGCTTCGTCCCGCGGTGGTTGCTTTGATTGCATCTGCGGGGGTGTCCCTGGGAATCGATGCCTTCTGGGGAGGAAAAGCAATATCGCTCGCAGATGTTAATCTGGAAAGTGTGCTGCTGTTTGCACTGGGCTTCTTTCTGTTGAGAAAATATAAAAAAAGTCCGATTACCGTCATGTTGATGTGCGGTGTACTGGCAGTTGGTTATGGTTTGCTGAGCGGAAGTCTTACATTTTAGAAATTGTTACACGCATGATGTAACAATCAGCAGTACGATAGCATTGTCAGAAAGGATGATGCTATATGAGTTGCGGATTACAGATTCACAAGCAGGCCGTCATGATAGAATACTATCTCAATCAGGCAGTGAACAAGGTACGGGGGCAGAGGAACAGTTCTCTGGCTGATATCACGATGGTATACGATCAGCCGATTCGCCTTACTGCGGAAATCCTCAGTGAATTACAGGATAAGGTGCGCAATGAGACCGAGCTGAAGACCATTCAGGATATCAAAACCAAATACTGTACGTATCAGGGGTATATCCTGTCACAGCTGGATGAGGAGATTTGTGAAAAGCTGGTGGATGATCTGAAGCGTTTAAGTGAATGAGCACAGGTAGTGAATACCTGTCAGGCTTGAAAAAGGAGGCTTTCCGATGGGGATGCCTCCTTTTTGGATGGGAATGCAGATAAGCTCTGCATACTGAAATATGCGCATAAGCAGAGAGTAAAACCGTGCTTCCATATGGTTTATGCATTGTGCAGATTTTGGCATTTCCTGTTTAATTCCTCAATCAGCTGCTTTTTTGTGTTACGAGAAGGATCCTGCATCGCGTAGTCCAGAAGCATATGCAGTGCGATACCGATCTGTTTGCCGCATAGACCGAAATCCATCATGTCTCTGCCGTTTACCGCGAGTGTCTGTAAGCTGAGAGGCTCTTCCTCCGCGTGCATGTGCAGTAGCAGCTCTTTGCATTGCCGGATGATCCGGACACCGTTTGCGGCCGGCTCCGGGTTTTTTGCGAGCTGGTCTGCGAGCTGTACATCCAGGGCCAGTAAGGCATCCTCCAGCTGATTATCAAATTTTGAAAGATATCTGCGCAAAGTGCTTTTTTTCGGTGTGAGATTGTAATCGTGATATGCAATGCAGCGTAAAACGCGTTGTATGGTCCGATTGTCATAGTGAAGCTTTTTCAGCCAGCAGCGGGCAAGCTCAACAGATTTCTGCGCATGTCCGTAATAATGGGAGATGCCGTCTGCATCCAGAGTTTCACAAGCCGGCTTTCCCGTGTCATGGAAAATGATGGCCAGCTTGCCTTCCAACGCCATCCCTTTCGTATGGTTCAGTGCCACATCGGTATGCGTGAATACATCATATATATGCCAGGGATTGTTCTGTTCTTTGTTCATCAGCTTCGTATAGCCTGCCGCAATTGTATCCAGCACCCGCATTTCCTTTAACAGCTGCAGCGTATCCGGATAATCCTGCAGCAGGATACGGTTGAATTCCTCCCGAATGCGTTCTCTGGAGATATAGGACAGCAGATGGGCATGGGTGCGTATGGCCTGCACCGTTTCTTCCTCGATGGTGAAGTGCAGTGTACAGTGAAAGCGCATGGCACGAAGAATACGCAGAGCATCCTCCTGCATTCTTTCGGAAGCCTTTCCGACACAGCGTATGGTTTTTTTGGCGATGTCTGCCTGTCCATGGTAAGGGTCATGAAAGCCCCGCTTCGGATGCCAGGCGATGGCATTCATTGTGAAATCCCGCCGCTTTAAATCCTCATCGATATCCGGGGTGAAGTGAACTGCTTCTGGACTGCGGTGATTGGTATAGGCACTTTCTGTACGATAGGTTGTGATTTCGATGGGCTCATCCTGTACAAGGACGGTTACAGTACCATGCTTCAGTCCGGTTGGTATGACGCGGTAGCCCTTTTCTTGAAACAGCGCCATCACCTCATACGGCGTGGCATCCGTTGTGATATCATAATCATGCAGCTCCCGCCCCATCAGCATATCACGCACACAGCCTCCCACCAGCCATGCTTCCTTATGAATGGTCGAAAAGAGCTGTAATACAGATTGTATTTGGGAATCGTTTATTGTTTTCATAGCATTCTCCTTACTGCTATTATATAATGAATGCAGTGATGAAAAAAGGAGATTACATGAAAAAAGTTGTTGAAATCGTTCATGATATCATGAAGAGCCAATTAACAGAAAACAGCATCTGTGCGGATTTTACCATGGGGCAGGGGTACGATACGCTGTTTCTAGCCCAGCAGAAAAACTGTTCTCATATTTATGCATTCGATATTCAGCCGCAGGCGTATGTGCAGACCAGAGAAAAGCTGGAGAGTGCACAGCTGGAAGGGAAGGCCACTCTGATTCTGGATTCACATGAATGCTGTGATATCTATATCCGGGAGCCGCTGGATCTCGGCATTTTTAATTTCGGATATCTGCCGCATGGGGATCCTGAAATCATGACCAGGCGAAAAACGTCTCTTTGCGCGGCCACAAAAGCATTGCATCTGTTGAAAAAGCATGGTATTCTGATTCTGGTATTGTATTGGGGACAGGCCTGCAACAGAGAAGAAAGTGAAGCACTGCTGGCATGGAGTGCTGCGTTGCAAAGCCGCTGCTTCAGCGTGTGCAGAATTACGATGCATAATAAGCAGAATTGTCCCGATATACTGGTGATTAGCAAGGAAAAGGAGAAGGTAGATTATGATCAAAGCCGTAATATTTGATATGGATGGGGTGCTGGTGGATAGTGAACCAAAAAACCTGGAGCAGCTGAGAGGATTTTATAAAAGCTATGGGACAGAGGTGGATGATGCTTTTATGCATTCTCTGGTTGGCAGCTCCTATACGTATACATATACTGAAAGCATGCGGGTCATGCATATGGACTGGCCGATGGAAAAATTTAAGGAAAAGCTGGATGATTACTGTAAGCTTCATGCATTTGGGTATGATGAGGTATTGAATCCGGGAGTAAAGGAAACGCTGATCTGGCTGCAGGAGCACGGCTATAAAACGGCAGTTGCATCCAGCTCGGCCATGCATCAGATTCAGACGATGGAGAATGTCTGTGATCTGGTTGGCTGCTTTGATGAGCTGCTGAGTGGTGAGATGTTTCATGAAAGTAAGCCTAATCCCGAAATTTATCTGACAGCCGCAAAAAAGCTGAAGGTGAAGCCGGAGGAATGCATTGCTGTAGAGGACAGCAGCTATGGGATAGCGGCAGGTAATGCTGCCGGTATGCGCGTGCTTGCCTATGCAGATGATCGTTATGGCGTGGATCAGAGCAAGGCTTATGCCAGAATCCATCACATGCAGGAAATCAAGAAATATCTTAACGATTAAGAAAACAGGTGGTTTGTTTGATAGGCCTGTTTTAAAAGAAAGTGCGCAACGCTATCCTATATATCTTTTGATGATGTTAAAAGCAGGTACTTTTCCTGCTTTTTTTCAATACCTGTATCTTATATCAAGCGACTGGCATATTTAGAAGTGACTTAAAGGCACAGGGTGAGCATATAAAAATATAATATACAAGAGAATATCTGTTGGAAAGAGTCGCAGCTACGAAAGGAGTATACAAAACGAATAGTTATGATTTCTGCAAATCAGAATTCACTGACCTTCATTTTCTTTCGATTGCAATTTTATATTTGCAGTTTACCGCAGATACATAGCAGAAGAAAGAATACGAAAGTTCAGCTATTCCTACTTATTCACTATACTTTTTCTTTTTTTAGCACTCAAGTGTTGACAGTGCTAAAAATTGTGCTATAATAGCATTAGCAATCAAAGAGTGAGAGTGCTAAAAAGGAGCGTGATCGTATGAACTTTGATAAAATGAGTGAAAAGCTGCAGGAGATTATCATGCAGGCAGTGGAAATCTGCAAATCGTATCAGCATACAACCGTTGACACCATCCAGATGCTGAAGGCCATCTTTGAACATGATGTGCTGGATGGCTTATTCAAGCGCCTGAATATAGATAAGACAAGAGCCCTGACGCTGATCGATCAGGAAATGAACAGAGTGGCAACCAGCAGCAATGTCAATCCACAGCTGTCAAACGAGGTTGCTCAGTCCTTTTCCAGGGCGGAGCAGTGGAGTGCCGGTATTCAGGAAACCTATCTGAGTGTTGCCAGTGTTTGGATTGCGTTGATGTTTAATAAGTCCTATATATCCAAGCAGCTGGTTAAGGAATTCCATCTGAATGAAAAGACCTGCAAGGATGAGGAGCTGAAGCGCAGAGGCGGTAAGAAGATGGATTCACCGAATGCGGAGGCCAATCTGGAGGCGTTGAGTAAATACGGACGTGATCTGGTGGAGGAAGTCAAAAACGGTAAAATCGATCCAATTATCGGACGGGATGATGAAATCCGCCGTGTCATTCAGATCTTGTCCCGTAAGACAAAAAACAATCCGGTGCTGATCGGTGAACCGGGTGTTGGTAAAACCGCGGTTGTGGAAGGTATTGCATGGCGTATTATGAAGGGCGATGTTCCACAGTCTCTGAAGGAAAAGAAGCTGATTGAGCTGGATATGGGTTCTCTGATTGCGGGTGCGAAATACCGTGGTGAATTTGAGGAGCGTCTGAAATCCATTCTGGAGGAAGTGAAGCAGGCAGAAGGAAATATCATTCTGTTTATCGATGAAATTCACAATCTGGTCGGTGCCGGTAAAACAGAGGGCAGTATGGATGCCGGAAATATGCTGAAGCCGATGCTGGCACGAGGTGAGCTGCGCTGTATCGGGGCAACCACCTTCAATGAATACCGGCAGTATATTGAAAAGGATGCGGCTTTGGAGCGGCGGTTCCAGCGAGTTATGGTGCAGGAGCCCAGCGTGGAGGATACCATCTCCATCCTGCGTGGCTTAAAGGACCGCTTTGAATCATATCACGGTGTGAAGATTCTGGATGAGGCAATTCTTGCCGCAGCAACGATGTCCAACCGCTATATAACCGACCGGTTTCTGCCGGATAAGGCAATTGATTTAATCGATGAGGCATGTGCCACACTGCGGGTGGAAATGGAGTCTATGCCGCAGGAGCTTGATGAGCTGCAGAGAAAAATCATGCAGCTGCAGATTGAAGAAACCGCATTAAAGAAAGAGGAAGATAAAAAGGCGAAGGAGCGTCTGGAGGATATTCGTACAGAGCTTGCACAGCTGCAGGCGGAAAAGGACTCCCTGTATACAAAGTGGGAGGATGAAAAGGCAGAGCTGGAGGAAAGCAAGGATGCCAAGGTTCGTCTGGAGAAGGCAAAGCTGGATCTGGAGCAGGCACAGAATGAAGCACGTTATGAGGATGCCGCCAAGCTGCAGTATGCGACGATACCGCATCTGGAGAAGCTGATTCGCGAACAATCCGACAAACAGAAGGAGGATGCCCTTATTCAGGAAACCGTCAACGAGGAGCTGATTGCGAAAATCGTATCCCGCTGGACCGGTGTGGAGGTCAGCCGTCTTGTGGAAAGTGAACGTCAGAAGCTCCTGCATCTGAAGGAAGCCTTACAGAAACGTGTCATAGGACAGGATAACGCACTGGAGCTTGTCAGTGATGCCATTTTGCGAAGTAAGGCTCAGATTCAGGATGAGCATCGCCCGATTGGAAGCTTTCTGTTTCTGGGACCAACCGGTGTCGGTAAGACGGAGGTTGCCAAGGCACTTGCGGAGCAGCTGTTTGACAGTGAATCCCATATCGTCCGTATTGATATGAGTGAATATATGGAGAAGCACAGCGTTTCCCGTTTGATAGGAGCGCCTCCGGGATATGTCGGCTACGATGAGGGCGGACAGCTGAGCGAGGCTGTGCGTCGCAATCCGTATTCCATTATTCTGTTTGATGAGGTTGAAAAGGCACATCCGGATGTATTTAATGTTCTTCTGCAGATACTGGATGATGGACGCATTACCGATTCCAAGGGTGTGACTGTGGATTTCAAGAACACCCTGCTGATCATGACCAGCAATCTGGGAAGTCAGTTCGCCTTTGATGGTGCTGATCGTGATACTAATTATATGAATGAAGTGAAGAATTATTTTAAACCGGAGTTTATTAACCGTATTGATGAAATCGTTGTCTTCAATGCATTGAATGATGATATGCTAGGTAAGATTGCTCATAAATTCATGAGGGAGCTTACACAGCGTCTTGCGCATAAGGATATCACATTACAGGTTAGTGATGCTGTATACAGAGCTATTGCCACACAGGGTGTAGATCCGTTATATGGTGCACGACCGATGAAGCGTTATATCCAGAGAAATATTGAAACTTTGATTGCCCGCAGGATGATTGAAGGAAATGCAGGTAAGGACGATACCATCCGTGTGGATGTCAGAGATGGGGAATATACAGTTGAGATAACCCATTCTGAAAATTGATAAAGCTGCGTACACCCGTTACAGGGTTGCGCAGTTTTTTTTGCGCGCTTGTGACTGGACACAGGTGAATTCCTGTATTTCCAGGGTAGTCAGAACATCGTTTTCCGGTATACGAAGCATTTTTGTAAATTTTTTAAAAAATTTTAGGAGTTTTGTATATTTCATACGTATATAAGAGTATATAGGAAAAAAAGGAGGATACTACCTATGGAAAAAGAATATACAAAGGATTACCCGATCCCCTTTCACAATGATGTTTTCTTCAAATACATGCTGATTGGGGACGATGCAGGCTCTGCATTGCTGAGAAGCAGAATCATCGAAGAAATTTACGGACTGAAGGTCCATGAAACGAAGGTCCTGAACCCGGAGCTGCTGCCGGAAGCTTTTTTTGGCAAACGTGCGGTTTTGGATGTCGTGCTGGAGGATGAAGCCGGCCATTTTTACGATCTGGAAATGCAGGTATCCGGCTATACACAAAAGGAACAGCTACGCTTTCAGCAGTATGGCTACCGTCTGGTCGGAAGACAGCTGAAGCAGGGAGATGAATATACCGCGCTGAAGCCGTTTTATCAGATTATCTTTATGAATGATAAGCCCAGGGATGGCGGACGCATGATACGCCACTACAAGGTAAAGGATGAGGATAATCAGGAGGAGCCCAACGGTACACTGAATCGAGCTATCGTGTTTCTACCGATGATCAAACAGCGTGTAAAGGAGGTTGGAGGCGTGGAAAATCTGACAGAGTTTGAAACTTTCTGCTATGTGCTTGCATATAATCCGGATGATGCTATACTAAACATGAAGAGAAGGATGGTGAATGTGGTTATGGAAAAATATAATGAAATGCGCGAGGACGGCTCATTATTCAGCTGGGCGGAATCGGTGGAGTTTGCGGAGCAGGCTGTACAGGCTAATTTGGAGGAACGAACTGCAGAAGCTGAGAAACTAGGTTTGGAAAAAGGTCTCGAAAAAGGAAAAAGAACAATGTTAAAAGCACTGCTTATCCAAAAGTACGGTATTGATGATGATTGGGTGGATACCTTGAGCAAACAGCAGTTGGATGACGTTGTTATTCAAATTCTGGATTGTGCTACATATGATGCCTTAAAAGAGAAAATGGAAAAGAATAAATCAGAATAGAAATAGAAGGATGCAGAATTCCATTGATATTAAAATTCTGCATTCTTTTTTATGATTAAGATCTACGTTGCATTATCTATATATAAATATTGGAGTAAATAATGAAATTCAATAAAAATAGGACATTTTCATATGCTGCGGCACGCTGGTTGCTAACAAATAGGGTGAACGGTACCAACCGTAGAAAAATGAAAAACGGAGAACAATGAGAAGGGCTGTGCATTTTGGAGCCGGCAGTATCGGACGAGGGTTTGTTTATTGAGAACGCCTGCTTGCATTCTGGTATGAGGTAGTCTTCGCAGATGCGAATGAAGATCTGATGAATAGGATCGATGAGGAGCAGGAATATGAACTGCAGCTGGTCGATCATGATTTGCAGTCGCTGTATATTGATCATGTCCGTGTGCTATCAACGCCGGGAGATAAAGAGAAGCTACAGTGGGAACTTGCGCATTATGATTTCATTACCACCTCTGTCTGGATAAACAATCTGCCTAAAATAGCACTATCGCTTTGCATCTTCAAAACAAAACGTTAAGAGGAAGATGCAGTCATCTTTATCAAAGCACTGGAAGCATTTCTTGAAGTATAGCATATTCCCTGGCGAACAGAACTAAATCAGAAGTGTCCAGCAGTTTATAATTAGACCTATGTATGTTAGCTGCCGCAAGCCTACTTAAAAGTTGTTTTTTCCTTTGAAGTATGATATCTTGTTCATGGTGATACCTCATGTTGATATTAATTGCTCCGGCAAAACGTATGCGTCCGACAATTGATTTTATGGATCACAAACGCATGCCCTGCTTCCTGTCGGAAAGTGAACGGCTTGTTACATATCTGAAAACAAAGAAGCAGGAGGAATTAAAAGCCATGCTGAACTGCAGCGATGCCATTGCCGAATGGACATACAACAGCTATCAGCACATGGATGTGAATGTCTCCTGTGTGCCGGCACTGCTCAGCTTTGACGGTATACAATACAGCTATATGGCACCGGATCTTTTTTCAGATGAATACTTCGTTTATGCAGAACGGCATATTCGCATTTTATCCGGCTTATATGGTATTCTGGAGCCCTTTGACGGCGTCGTACCCTATCGTCTTGAACTGGACAGTCCCTTTCGTACACCCTTTTGCACAAGCCTATATGATTTCTGGGGAAGCAAGCCCTATCAACGGCTGATTGAAGATGATAAGCAGATTCTGGATTTATCCAGCAAGCAGTATGGCAGGCTCATAAAACGGCACTTGGATCCGGATGTACACTTTGTCAGCGTCTACTTTCTGGAAGAAGAAGAGGGCAGGCGCAGAGAAAAGGGTGTTTATGTGAAAATGGCAAGAGGTGAAATGGTGCGCTGGCTGGCTGAACAGAATATTCAGCAGTTTGATGATGTAAAGCGCTTCTGCAGACTGGGCTATCGTTTTGATGCTACGGTCTCAGATGATAAGCAGTATCACTTTGTGCGCAAAGCGGACTGGAAACGAAGCAAATACAAAGCTGTTTAAGAATGACGGTGTTTTAAACGGGAATTGAACAGAAATTGATACATTACGCAAGGCCCTGACACCGGTGTGCTTGGAATCAGCTTTTAAAAAAGGAGATTACAATGAAAATACAAACAGAAATATGCTGTGGCAGCTACGATGATGCACTGCGGGCAGAGCAGGGTGGTGCTCTCCGTATTGAATTAAACAGTGCTTTACATATGGGAGGATTGACACCGAGTGTCAGCTCTTTAAAGCTGGTTAAACAGCATACGCAGCTAAGCGTCATGGCAATGGTTCGCCCTCGTGGAGGAGGCTTCTGTTATGAGAGTGCAGACTTTGTACAGCTATTGGACGAAGCTAAAGAAATGCTGGAAAATGGAGCGGATGGTATTGTATTCGGCTGTCTGCATGCGGATGGAACTATAGACGAGCAGCAGAGTGCCCGGCTGGTTGCAATGGCTCATGCAGCAGGGAAAACAGCGGTATTCCATCGGGCCTTTGATTGTACACCGGATCCGTTCGTTGCGATAGAAACGCTGATTGCACTTGGCGTAGACCGCATCCTGACAAGTGGACAGCAACCCAAAGTCATGCAGGCGCTAACGCTGTTGAGGAAGCTGCAAAACATTTATGGCTCCCGCATTGAGCTGCTGGCAGGAAGTGGGCTGCATGCTGATAACGTACAGCAGTTTCTGGTGGAAACTGGAATTTATCAGGTTCATTCCTCCTGCAAGGATTGGAAAAAGGATGTGACTACGATTGGTGAAACAGTAAGCTTCTCCTATGCACCGCAGCCGCATGCATCCGACTACGAGGTTGTAAGCGCGCAAAGGGTGCGTGCATTTCTTGCGGCAGTGAAGAGTGTGAAATAATAAGCGTTCGCTTTATAAATGAAAAACGATGACCATAGAGTGGATGTCGATTGCATATCCTACTTTGTAGGATGAAGGGAACATCAGCTATGAGAACAGTCAGGTTGACCGTAACAAAGAGTGCATGCCACAGCGGGTATTGTAAACAGGGGACAGCTTTGTTGTGAAGGACTTATATCCTCTCTATGTCATGAATTCTGGAATTCAATATATCCAAGTGTTTATGCATGATGGAATGCTGTATCGCTGGATTATGGAGCACAGGGGCAACGCAGTTTCATGCAAAATGCCCGGATCGCGGCAGAGTATGTATCCATGGAGAGCTCATGGAAGAAAATCGGACAGAATAGAAATGAGTTTTTGTCTGCTTAGGGATAACAGTAAAATGAAACATGAACTTGATCGATGAAAAGACAGGTATTGGATTTACGTTTGCACACCTGGCTTTTTTATATACAGAGCAGTCATTTAGGTGTGTTAAGATTTTTCCTGATATGAAAAGGCTTTCTTATAATACACAGGATCCTTTTTCACCAGACTGAGTATTTTCTTTTTTAGAATATCCTTTGAATGCATCCTCTTTTTGAGTAAGCGTTTGGAAATAATGCAGCTTTTTTTGAATTATGTGCATTATGCATAGTCGCACAACAGGCTGATAAGCGGCTTGCAATCGTGTGTTTTTATGTTATCTTGTTCGCTACTCTTGAAATTTCCTTATAATAAGGGTAAACTTATCACATGAAGTTTTTGTCAAGGCAGGGATTGTGAATGTTTGGATATGTAGTTGTCAATAAACCAGAGCTAAAAATAAAAGATTTTGATACCTATCAGTCCTTTTACTGCGGTTTATGCAAAGCACTCCATAAGGATTTCGGACGCAGAGGACAGCTGACCTTAAATTTTGATCTCACCTTTCTGGCGATTTTGCTTACGGCATTGTATGAGCCGGAGGATCAGCTCGTCAGGGAGCGATGCGTCGTTCATCCGATGCACCGGCATGTAAAGCGGGAGAATGCTTATCTTCGCTATGCTGCGGATATGACGATTATTCTGACCTATCTGAAGTGTGAGGATGACTGGAAGGATGAGCATCGGCTGCAGGCCAGAAGCATGCTATCGCTTTTAAAGCGTCCGATGAAGCGTATGGAAGAAGCCTATCCCCATAAGATACAGGCAATCCGTGAGGCTTTGCAAAAGACAGCGGAGCTGGAGAAGGCGCAAAGCCGTGATCTGGACAGGCTTTCCTCCTTAAGCGGTGTGATGATGGCGGAAATCGTTACCTACCGGCATGATGAATGGTATGATACACTATATCGTCTGGGAGATTATCTGGGAAGGTTCATCTACATCATGGATGCCTATGATGATGTGGAAGACGATCGAAGGAAGGGACAGTTCAATCCGTTTCTTGAAAAAAGCGGGCAAACGGATTTTGATGAACGTGTCAAGGTCATTCTGGAGCTGATGATTTCCAACAGCGCCGATGCATTTGAAGCACTGCCGATTCTGCGGCATGCGGATATACTGCGTAATATCCTGTATGCGGGAGTCTGGACGAAATATGAAATGGTAAGAAAGAAAAGAACAGGTGAAAAAGATGGATGATCCGTTTAAGATATTAGGGGTGTCAAGGGATGCCAGTGAGGATGAAATCAAGCGTGCTTATCGCCAGCTTGCGAAGAAATATCATCCCGATGTAAACAAGGAACCCTACGCTGAAGAGAAATTCAAGCAGATACAGAATGCTTATCAGCAGGCACTGGATTATAAAAAGAACGGGGGAGCATTCGGACAGAATTTCAACGGCTACCAGCAGAATACCTATCAGCAGTCATTTTCCAATGATTACCAGGCAGCTGTCAGCTATATAAACATGGGGCGTTTTCAGGAGGCGATTCAGGTGCTGAACAGCATTCAGAATCGGGATGCATCATGGTATTATCTGTATGCCATCAGCAATTACAGTATCGGGAACCAGATTGCGGCGATGGAGGCGGCAGAGCGAGCATGTCAAATGGATCCGTCCAATCAGCAATACCGTCAGCTATATGCACAGATGCAGTCCGGAAGAACCCGCTATCAGAGTATGCAGAGTCCCTTTGGCGGTGGAGGATCAAATTTCTGCTGTCAGCTGATCTTATGCAATATGTGTCTTGGCGGGGGATGCTGTCCGGGAATCTATCTGTGCAGATAAAGTCGCATGGTTTGCGGCGTTAGCCTATGTACGCAGAAAGGTAATCAAAACAAATAGAGGAAGAGGTATGCAGAAATTGCGGTGCCCGGCTATTCATAAAGGAGATGCCCTGCGACAGAACAGGCGCTTGCCCGTGTACGAAATAGAAAAGCAAAGGATCGATTTCATCAGGTTCGTAAAGATGAAATTGATCCTTTTTGTCTCAAATGCATTGCGTGCCTACTGTATCGCACATAAGAACGCAGGCTGTATGTTTTTTACCTCTCCTCAGCCTGACGAAAGGCACCGTTGTGCGTTTCCTTTGCTCTGTACAAAGCCTCATCGGCAGCCTTGATCAGCTCCATATAATTATCATTGGGGCAGGCGATAATAGCACCGGAGGATAAGGTGATTGCGGGCATATTTCGTTTCTGGGCTTCCTTCGCCAGTGACAGATTGATATCCTCCATGATTTTTTCCGCTACACAGTAGTCACGCGTATTGGATACGAAGATGGCGAACTCATCTCCATGGAGTCGTGAAGCATAATCGACCGTACGGATTCGACCGACAATCATCTGTGCCGTCAGACGGATAACCTCATCACCGACGGAATGCCCATATTGATCATTGACAGATTTGAAATGATCGCCGTCAATCTTAATCAGGATTCCATTCTCATCCTCCTCCATTCCCTGTATGTGATGCTTAACTGTACTGCGGAAGGATTTCATATTCATCATACCGGTCAGCTCATCGATGGCTGCAGCCTTCTGGGCAGCCTGTAATGCAATTTCCAAACGCTTCTGTGTCTGACCCAGCTCCACATAGGCCCCCTTTAATTCACAGTTTTTCAGCTCTCTGCTGATCTGGCTCAGCACATAAATCAATATGATTTCCAGTATGAGCAGAGGAATAAGCCAGATTTGCAGGGTTGCGGACAGCATGGAATATACGGGTACGAGAATAAGATAATCAAACTCGTTTCCCTGCTGGATCAGTCCGAAGTATTTCTGATTCTGATAATCAACCAGCTGCATACCGTTATCCTTCAGAAGCGAGTTGAAGTCGGTGGAAAAGCTGTTTTGAAAATCATAGAAGGCCTGTGCATAGGAAGCCTCATCCTCCAGCTTCTTTCGATCCTCCTTTGAAATTGAGGAATCGGCCTGCTTCAGCTTGTTGTTTGCCTCTGTCAGCTGTTCTCTGTTTTCCTCAGTGCTCTGCATTAGGTTTCCGCCGAGATAATCCTCCTCGCTGCTGCCAATGATGGTGCCTTTTTTATCAAAAATGATCAGCTGCTCCTTATCATATGCCTGTAAAGAGGCGATAAGCTTCTGTATGTTTCCCATTTTTATATCATAGGCAAACACGGTTTTCTGATCCGGCTGCAGCTGTGAAATGGTGGATAGAATATAATGATTGGCAAAGCTCATATACGGCGGAGTGAACACGATTTCACCCTTCGCATCCACTGCATTGCGGTACCACGGACGTGTTGTGGCATCATATCCGCTTTTTTCATATTGCTCATAGGGCGTATCCCAGCTGTATAAATAGGAGTTCCTATAATACATATACAGGCCGTCAAAGGTATCACCCTCAATAGCCTGCAGCTGCTTATCCAGCTTTTTCAGATACTTCCAGATGACTGCCGGCTTTGGCTCTGCTTCCACCTCCCTTTCAAGCATGGTAGTGAACAGCTGAAAGGAATGCCGGTAATCATCCATAACACTTTGTACTTCCTCCTGTGACTGCAAAGCATGCGCATTCATATCCGCTTGGATTTGCCGGTAGGCATGATTGCCTATGATGATGCAGGCAGCAAGGTTGATAATCAGAAAGCCTGCGACATACCACAGCTGATGCTTTTTAAATAAACTGCGTTTCATATGGAACCTCCTCATTGGTTTCACCATAAAAGTTGAGTTTTAAGAAATATCTGTTATGTTCATTTTATCACAAAAAGGCGTAGTGCACATAAGAAAAGAAAATTCAGTATGCATTCTTTTAAATTGCTGAAAAGAATGCCTGTAATATCAACAAATGAAAGAATATTTCATATCGTATTTTATTAGCTGGCGGCTTTCAGGGCGGCTGGGCAAGGGTGGTGGATGATGCATTTGAAAGAGCTTGTCTGTGGAAAATCATCACCGAGGGGAAAATAGTGGTGGAAATATGTTTGCGTTTGTGAAAAACTGCACGATAAGCATTGACAAAGTAAGGAATTAGAGTATGATATATATGGATATTAACCGAGGGTAACATTTAGAAAGTTGGTAGTTGATTATGACGACATTGGATAACATTAAACCCGGACAGGGTGGCATTATACGGGCAGTTGGCGGACAGGGGGCGCTGCGCAGACGGCTGCTGGATATGGGATTGACGCCGCGCACGAACGTGCATGTAAACAAGGTGGCGCCAATGGGTGATCCCATGGAGCTGAATCTGAGAGGCTATGTTCTGACGCTGCGTCTGGAGGATGCCGCTAAGATTGAGGTAGATACGGAGGGGGCGAAATGAAGGATGTACTAATCGCACTGGCCGGTAATCAGAATTGCGGCAAGACGACACTCTTCAACCGACTGACCGGCAGCAACCAGCATGTGGGGAATTTTCCCGGAGTAACCGTGGAAAAGAAAATGGGGCAGATCAAATCGTTTAAGGAAGCTGCCTTGGTCGACCTGCCGGGAATTTATTCCCTGTCTCCTTATACGAGTGAAGAGGTGGTGACAAGGGATTTCATTTTAAAGGATGATCCGGATTTGATCATCAATATCGTGGATGCTACGAATATTGAACGAAACCTCTATCTGTCTTTGCAGCTGATGGAGCTGCAGAAGCCGATGGTGATTGCGCTGAATATGATGGACGAGGTGACGGCGAGTGGTAACAGCATTGATGTGCATACGCTGAGTGAGCATCTGCGCTGTCCGATCGTGCCTATCTCCGCAAGCAAAAATGAGGGGATCGATGAGCTGATCCGTGTGGTGAAAAAGCAGATTCGGGATGGAAAACAGGCAGTAAATCTGGACTTCTGCAAGGGAGAGGTTCACCGTGCCATTCATTCCATAGCCCATATTATAGAGGATCATGCGAAACAGGCAAAGGTTCCCATGCGTTTTGCCTCTACCAAGCTGGTGGAGGGAGATGAACCAATGCAAAGGGAGCTGAAGCTGCATCAGGATGATATCGATATTATAGAAAAAATCGTAAAAAGCATGGAGGATGCCTTACAGACAGACCGTGAGGCTGCACTGGCAGATATGCGCTATTCCTATATAGAGGAGCTGGTGGCTGACTGTGTTGTGAAACGGCATGCATCCTCAGCACAGGTGCGCAGCGAGAAAATTGACGGGCTGCTGACCCATAAATATCTTGGCATACCGATTTTTATTCTGATCATGCTGTGCATTTTCTATCTGACCTTCGGTCCGATTGGCGGCACTATGCAGACGCTGCTGGAGGATGGGATTGCCGTAGCATGTGATCAAATGGCTAACCTGCTGGCGTCCTTGCAGGTCAGTGACTGGCTGCAGGCGCTGATCATAGACGGTATCTGCAACGGTGTGGGAAGCGTACTGTCCTTTCTTCCTGTGATCGTAACGCTGTTTTTCTTCCTGTCTTTGCTGGAGGACAGCGGGTATATGGCCCGGGTGGCGTTTGTTATGGATAAGCTGCTGCGTAAAATCGGCTTGTCGGGCAGAAGCTTTGTGCCAATGCTGATTGGCTTTGGCTGCAGTGTGCCCGCTATCATGTCCGCCCGTACACTGAGCAGTGAGCGTGACCGGAAAATGACCATCGTTGTCACTCCGTTTATGTCCTGCAGTGCCAAGCTGCCAATTTACGGTATGATAACTGCTGCATTTTTTCCTGAGCATACTGCATTGATCCTGATCAGTGTATATCTGATTGGTATCCTTGTGGCAATCCTGTCTGCACTGTTGCTGAAAAGCACAATGTTTAAGGGAGACAGCGTGCCCTTTGTAATGGAGCTGCCTTCCTATCGTATACCGAGTGCAAAAAGTGTAGTGCTGCATATGTGGGAGAAGGCTAAGGATTTTCTGCGCAAGGCATTCACGATCATCTTTGTGGCCAGCATCGTTATCTGGTTTTTACAGAGCTATGATTTTTCCTTCACTGCAGTTGCGGATTCCGCAGATTCCATGCTTGCCAGCATCGGCACCTGGATTTCTCATATTTTTGCACCGCTGGGATTTGAGGACTGGAGAGCAAGTACCGCGCTTGTAACCGGAATCACGGCAAAGGAAAGTGTTGTTTCCACGCTGAGTGTACTGACCCAGACAAACAGCGATGCCGGTTTGAGTGCTGCTTTGCAGACAATTTTCACTCCGGTTTCCGCCTTTGCATATCTGTGCTTCACGGTATTGTATATGCCATGCATTGCCGCCTTCGCCGCAACAAGAAGAGAACTGGGATCCATCAGGCAGGCGCTGGGAGCTGTTGGCTACCAGACGATGGTTGCCTATCTTGTCGCATTCCTTGTCTTTCAGATCGGAAGTATGTTCTTCTGATTGGACAAAACCTGTATTCCTGCATATACTAAAGGTGAACAGGATGTGAGAATATGAATATTGCAGATGTTATTGTAATAGCGGTACTGCTTGCCATACTTGCGGTGATCGTTTATGCTACCAGACCGAAAAAAGGGAAGGACTCCGGCTGCGGCTCCTGTCACAGTGACTGCTCCAGCTGCTCTGCCTTTTCCAGCCTGTATGAAGATTATAAGAAGGATCAGGAGCAGGAATAATATATGAGCTGTCTTGTATGCTGTCCTGAATAAATATGGGATATGCGGAAATACAATAAGGTGTGCGGATGCTTTGCCAACAGCTTATGGCTTCGCTGAGGTTGCACCTGCTGTTCCTGTGTTTGGAATTGAATAATAAAAAAGCAGGTAATTTTAAAAAGGCCTGGTCTTCGGTTGTTTATGGATAAGGAATTCACATTTCTATTGTCATTTATAGTAATGTGAATTCTTTTTTTGACTTATCGTTAAATAGGGGAAGAAATATCTAAAGGTACTGACATCTGAAATTTTAACTTTCGTATGTAAATTCCTTCATGATAACGGTGTCTTGTGTGGTATAGTATAGCTGTAAGGAAAGCAGGTGTAGAACATGATTTTACCATACAGAGATAAGCAGCCGCTCATAGAAGAAAGCGCCTATGTATCCAGCAATGCGACCGTGATCGGTGATGTGACGCTGGAGAAGGGAAGCTCCATCTGGTTTCACAGCGTGGTGCGCGGCGATAAGGATCATATTCATATCGGCGAGGACAGCAATATACAGGATAATTGCACGCTGCATACGGATCCGAAGCATTTGCTGCAAATAGGGAAACGGGTGACCGTGGGCCATAATGCGGTGCTGCACGGTTGTATGATTGAGGATGAGGTGCTGATCGGCATGGGAGCTATTGTGTTAAACGGTGCACATATCGGCAGACACAGTATCATCGGTGCAGGGGCTCTTGTAAAGGAAGGACAGCAGATTCCGGAAAACAGTCTGGCTGTGGGCAGTCCTGCCCGGATCATACGCAAATGCAGTGAGGAGCAGGTAAAGGAAATTCTGGAGAATGCCGCGCATTATGCACAGCTAGGCAGTGAATACAAAGAAATAGATGTTTAAAATCACGTATAAATGAAACACTCCTTCCCATACTAATGGTGACAAAGGAGTGAGAATATGTTTGAACACAAGAAAAAGTTATTACATCCTGTAAAGGTAGAGCGTCCCAATCCGCAATACGCTGTCCTGATGCAGGAACAGCTGGGAGGCTGCAACGGTGAGGTCAAGGCAGCGATGCAGTATCTGTCACAAAGCTTTCGCGCAAAGGACCCGGTCTTCAAGGATTTGTTTCTGGATATCGGTACCGAAGAGCTGAGCCACATGGAAATGGTGGCAGAAACCATCAATCTGTTAAATGGTGGTGATGTGGACTATAAGAAGGTGGATGCCGGTGAGATTGAAACAATGGTTACCTTCGGTCTGAATCCTGCCCTGGTAAATTCCAGCGGAAATCCATGGACTGCTGACTATGTGACCGTGACAGGTGATCTGGCAGCCGATCTGCTTGCGGATATCGCAAGTGAACAGCGTGCCAAGGTGGTATATGAGTATTTGTATCGTCAGATTGATGATAAATATGTCAAGGAAACCATCATGTTCCTGCTGGAGCGTGAGGAAGCTCACAATGCACTGTTCTGTGAAGCACTAAATAAAATTACAGATGACGGCAGCAATAAGAGCTTCGGTATGAGTGAAGACAGTCGCTTGTATTTTGACTTATCCAAGCCGGGACGTTACTTTGATGATCCGGATCCAAAGGCACCGAAAATGGCAAATGCCAAGGATTCCAAAAGCACCAAAAGCAAATCAAAAAAGAAATAAGACATGCAACAGCCAAAGGGGAACCCTGCGGCTTTTTCTTTTGGAGATACTGTTCGAATTTCGAATAAGAAAAGGAATGCGAATTTACTCGGCATTCCTTTTTCTTTCTATTTAAGTTCGTTCTTTTTCAGCTTTTCTTTTAAATCATCATATGTATCACATTTCAGGATAAGGATGACTGCGTCATCTATCTGCTGATCGGATAAGGAATTCACCCAGTTATCGTCAATTTCGTACTTATGGATGATCTGTGTTTGTAACAATGTCCTTTTTCCTTTTTCAAGACCTTTTTCAAGACCTTTTTCAAGCCCCAGCTTTTCAGCTTCTGCAGTTCGCTCCTCCAAATTGGCCTGTACTGCCTGCTCCGCAAACTCCACCGATTCCGCCCAGCTGAACAATGATCCGTCCTCACGCATTTCATTATATTTTTCCATAACCACGTTCACCATCCTTCTCTTCATGTTTAGTATAGCATCATCCGGATTATATGCAAGCACATAGCAGAAAGTTTCAAACTCTGTCAGATTTTCCACGCCTCCAACCTCCTTTACACGCTGTTTGATCATCGGTAGAAACACGATAGCTCGATTCAGTGTACCGTTGGGCTCCTCCTGATTATCCTCATCCTTTACCTTGTAGTGGCGTATCATGCGTCCGCCATCCCTGGGCTTATCATTCATAAAGATAATCTGATAAAACGGCTTCAGCTCTGTATATTCGTCTCCCTGCTTCAGCTGTCTTCCGACCAGGCGGTAGCCATACTGCTGAAAACGCAGCTGTTCCTTCTGCGTATAGCCGGATACCTGCATTTCCAGATCGTAAAAATGACCGGCTTCATCCTCCAGCACGACATCCAAAACCGCACGTTTGCCAAAAAAAGCTTCCGGCAGCAGCTCCGGGTTCAGGACCTTCGTTTCATGGACCTTCAGTCCGTAAATTTCTTCGATGATTCTGCTTCTCAGCAATGCAGAGCCTGCATCGTCCCCAATCAGCATGTATTTGAAGAAAACATCATTGTGAAAGGGGATCGGGTAATCCTTTGTATATTCTTTTTCCATAGGTAGTATCCTCCTTTTTTTCCTATATACTCTTATATACGTATGAAACATACGAAACTCCTAAATTTTTTATTTTTTTTACAAATTTCCATGTTATCCTCTACATGGGGAATCTGTGCATAGTGGCCTTACAGTCCCATCCATCTGTAGTGAAAGCAAATCGCATGGTCCAATCACTGGATGACAGCTTACACAAAGTTTCATTTCTTTCAGAAAATGCCTCCAAACTGTTTCTTTTTTTGTATAAGTATGGGATAATAAAGAGCATAAAAGCGTCATAGTGTCTTTTCCTTTTGAAAAGGAATATACTATAGCAGATAAGGAGGTTTGTCGCATGAAAGCATATGCAGCAGGAAAATTGTTCTGGAATACGTTCAAATGCGAAAGCGTCCTGCTCCGTGAACGATGTTGTAATCGTCAAGTTCATAGAGAATATCAACTGTAAAAGGAGGACATGAAAGATGAAGGAAACAGTAAAGCTGATTGGAAACACCCCTTTGTACCATATAGAGGATACCAATATTTATGTAAAGCTGGAAAAATATAACATCGGTGGCAGCATCAAGGACCGCACAGTGCTGGGGATGCTGGACGCTGCCATGAATAAGGGAGAAATCAGACAGGATACGGTACTGGTTGAAGCCACCAGTGGTAACACCGGTGTCGCACTTGCTATGCTTGGTGCCGTTTACCATATCCCGGTCATTATCATTATGCCGGAAACAATGAGTATGGAACGCCGTCAGCTGGTAAAGGCCTACGGTGCAACACTTGTGCTGACACCGGGGGAAAAGGGAATGCAGGGAGCCATGGATGAAATGGAAAGGCTGATGAAGGAGAACACAAACTATCGTTCACTTTCCCAGTTCGACAATCCCGATAATCCAAATGCGCATTATGAGACAACCGGAAAAGAGATTCTGGATCAGCTGCAGGATGTGGATATCTTTGTTGCCTGCATCGGAACCGGTGGTACCTTCAGCGGGGTGGCAAAGCGGCTGAAGGAATACAATCCCGCGATTTTATGCATGGCTGGAGAGCCGGAAAAGAGTGCGGTTTTAAGTGGACGACAGGCTGGTCCGCACAAAATACAGGGTATTGGGGCAAATTTTGTTCCTGCTAATTTTGATCGGGAGCTGGCGGATGATATTCTGCTGATATCCGATCGTGAGGCTGTTTTTGAGACAGTGCGCTTCGCTAAGGAAACCGGAATTCTGGTCGGTATCAGCTCCGGTGCCAACATTGCTTTAGCAAAACGTTTATCTTTACGCTATCCCGGAAAAAAGATCGTTACGGTAGCACCGGACGGTGGAGAAAAATACCTCTCCATACTGGATTTTGACTGATATGTTTCGGGTGTTGAAGGATATCAATCACAACCTCAACCGCTCCCTGCAAAACGATCCGGCAGCGCATTCCAAGCTGGAAATTCTGTTGTTGTATCCGCATATCCGTGCACTGGCCTTTCATCGGGTTTCTCATTTCCTGTACAAGCATCATCTGTTTTTTCTGGCAAGGCTGAATTCCAACATCGCCAGGCATTGGACAGGGATAGAAATTCATCCGGGGGCAACGATTGGCAGAGGTCTGCTGATTGATCATGGAATGGGGGTTGTCATCGGAGAGACTGCCGTCATCGGAGATGACTGTCAGCTGTATCACGGTGTAACGCTGGGGGGGACGGGTAAACAGCATGCCAAACGGCACCCTACGCTGGGAGATCGGGTGATGATTGGAGCGGGGGCAAAATGTCTTGGCAACATCACGATTCATGATGATGCCAAGGTCGGAGCCAACGCGGTTGTGATCAGTGATGTGCCGGCAGGCTCCACCTTCATCGGGCTGGCTGCCAAAGATAAACGGGAAAAGCACTGTATTTTTTATTAAACGTAAGAAGGCTGCGGAAGCTGCAGGACGATTCCGCGTCTTTTTTTACAGCCTGTCCATACCGGTATCCTTCTCAATCATTTTTGCTGTCAATATGGAAGGGTAAGTATTATCATTCACTAATCTTATGGTAGAAATTGTTTAATTAAGGGTAAAAACAGTAACGTATGGCAGTAACCTCATGAAGAACGTAGTACCTTTTTGGTATTCTTGAGGATTCATTATGCCTCGGTGAATCGCAACGGGCGGATGGTAAGGATTTCATTATTTTACATGGGACTCTTGCGCAATGGGGGAGTATGCTATAAAATATCTCTGTGCACTGTACATAAACGTATACGTTTGTGTACAGCTCTTTTTTTTGTGCAATCAAGCGTAAAATACCTGTTTTTTACATGCTTTTTCAGGAATATAGCGGTATTTCAAATCGTATACCATATGAAATATCCGTGCAGGAAAGAAGGGATGAGGAAATGAAGCTGGTTTTCGTAGTGCTGCTTTGTCTTGTCGCGGTCATTCTGCAGCCGCTGAAAGGCATGTAGTATAAAGAAAGCATGCGCCATCTGTATGCTTTCTTCAGCTCCTTCAGTTTGAAAATCAAAATATGTTGACGCCTATCTTTAGGTATGGTATATTATATCTGTAATAGATATATCTAAAATGGATATATCTATTATGGAGGTTGAGAATATGTCAAAAAGCAATACGATGGAGAGTGCGCAGCTGACAGATGCCATGTATTACATTTTGCTGTCGCTGATGATCGAGCGCCATGGCTATGCGATTATGAAATATATCGAAGAGCTCAGCAATCAAAGCATCACCATGGGGCCGGGAACCCTGTATACTCTGCTGAAGAAGCTGTGCAGGGCGGAATGGATTCTGCAGACCTCTGTTACTGCGGATCGGACGAAGAAATATCAGATTACCGATACCGGCAGACAGGTGCTGCTGCATGAGGTTGCCCGACGAAAACGCATGGTGGAGGACGGATTGCGAATATTGGAGGAAAACGGATATGAAGGATAGAAAACGCGTGATGTGCGGTGGTCTTGCCTTTTCCGATTGTGAGGATATGGAAATGCTGCATCAGTATGCAAAGGAAGGCTGGGTGTTTGAGAAATTTCGCGGTATGTGCTACATCCTGCAAAAGCAGGAGCCGGTCAACCGCATCTTCAGCTACGATATGCAGAAGCTGAAGGAGGATGAAAAGGAAGCCTACTTTCAGCTGTTTGAAAACAGCGGCTGGCATATCATAAATCCCGAGGGAAAAGATGTTTACTTTTTCTGGGCTGAGGAGGGCTGTGTACCCCTGCACAGTGAGGTGGAAACCAGAATGGAGGGATATCGTTCGACTCTGCATATATTCGCCGGTGCCCTGGTTATCGGCTGTCTCTGTCTGCTGTCCCTGCTGTGGATCGAAAGCTCTGTGGTGTCGATGATCCTTTTGATGACAGGTTCGATTCTGGGGGCTGTCGGCCTGTTGATGGTGGTCGGTATTATGCTGCGTATGAAGAGAAGACGTCTTCGTATCGTGAATCTTACCTTTCGCAAAGGGGCGTTGCTGTTTGTGTCCGGAGCCGGTATGCTGTTTGCAAGTGGCTTTGATTGGGCTGCGGACATGCATAGTCTGCTGCTGATACTCGGGACAGTGTGTACGATAGAAGGCTTTCTGTGGATGTGCTTTCAATATCGTCAGTTTCGGGACAAAAAAGAAATTCAAATAAAAAAGAAAGACGAGGGTGTATTATGATCGAAGTAAAGAATCTGACAAAGCTGTATGGGAAATTCAAGGCTGTGGATGATGTTTCCCTATGTGCGGCGGATGGTGAGGTGACCATTCTGCTGGGGCCGAACGGGGCAGGTAAATCGACAACTATCAAGAGCATAACCAATCTGCTGCAGTATAAGGGAGATATTAAAATCAACGGTGTTGCCAACAGCTCACTGGATGCGAAAAAGGGCTTTGGCTATATTCCCGAGGCACCGGTGCTCTATGATCTTCTGACCATAGATGAGCATGTGGAATTTATCGGAAAGGCATACCGCTGTGAGAATTACCGTGCGCTTGCAGATGAATATATCACCCTGTTCAAGCTGGAGGATAAACGCAAAAAAGCGGTTCGTGAGCTGTCAAAAGGGATGAAGCAGAAGGTCAGCATGCTGCTGGCACTGATCATTTCGCCAAAGACGCTGCTGGTGGATGAGCCGATGGTGGGATTGGATCCGGCAAGCATTGAAGAAACGCTGCAGCTGTTTGTACGTCTGAAGAAGCAGGGGGTTGCCATTCTGATTTCCACGCATATCATTGATGTAATCGAAGCGATATGGGACAGCGCCTATATTATGGATCACGGAAGAATTGTTGCGCATGTGCGAAAGGAAGAGCTGAAGGATAAAAGTATCAAGGAAATCTTCTTTGCATCTGTGGAAGGTGATGAACATGAGCATACTGTATAAGCTGTATCTGACACGCATGAAGGCGAATATTCGCCATGTATTTTCCCGTAAGGGAAGCGCAATTTTTGCCATACTCATGATGTTACTGTACGGCGGACTGATTGTCATGAGTCTTTCCAAGCCGGAAATCGCATTGTCGATGCAGAATATCACGGATGCCAATATGGCGATCATGATCGGTGTCGGCTTTACTGCGCTGATGGTCGGCGTCATGCTGCTGCAGAAAAAAAAGGCGCTGTTTATGGAGGCGGATGCCTTTTATCTGTTCAGCGGCCCCTTTACCCGTGTACAGACCATGCGCTTTCTCATGCTTCAGAATATTGCTTCCGCCTTTCTGTGCGGGGCAGTTTCCCTGCTTATGGTCATTCTGCTGGGTAGCACGATCGAATTGTCATTTCCGTTTTTGCTGATTTCATTCCTCTGCTTTTCTTTTGTGTATTTTGTCTTTCTGGTTGTGTATTATTATGTGTATCTGCTCTCGATTCAAAAGGACAGCTACCGCCATATCCCTGCGATTGCCGCTTTGCTGTATGTCCTGATGGTTGCGGCGGTGTATGGCATGGTCGTCCTGCAGAACGATTTTGCGCTGACAGGAAGTGGAACACTTTTTCTGAATACGGAGCTGTTTTACTGGGTGCCGCTGTTTGGATGGATCAAAATGATACTGGTTTCCTATATTGCTTCCTCATGGGGACTTATGCTGCTTGGAATCGGCTTACTTCTGATTTCCTGTATGGTAGCCTATCTTCTGCTATGCGGCTATAAGGGGGACTTTGTGGAGCGTGCCATGCAGGATGCACAGGAGTTTACTGCGCTGTATAAGGATGTGCGTGCCGGCAAACGCGATGGAATGAGTGATCGTAAGATTCATGAGGTTAAGGCGAGCTTTCGCAGCGGCGCAATGGCTATCTTTTCCAAGAATGTTCTGCTGCTGCGCAAATCCAATGATTATATCCGCTGGACGGATGTTATGACAATTGGTATTTATCTGGTTATCACGCTCATCATGGATATGGGCTTTGGCTTTTTCATGTATATGATGATGTTCTGGCTCTTCACCATTGTTCAGAATTCCGATTTCATGAAGGATATGAACAACTATCAGATTTATCTGATTCCCGATCACCCGCTGAAAAAGCTGCTCTGCGTGCTGCTGCCGACCTTTTTGAAGATGCTGCTGCCGATGAGTGCTGCAATTCTTGTGGCGGCTTTGCTGTATCAGACAGATATTGCCAGTGTCCTGCAGTATTTCATCATGCTGCTGGGCTATGCAACCCTTTTTCTGTCAGCGAGCGTGCTGTCAGTACGTATTTTAAAGAGTCGCAACAACGCAATTATGGAGAATATGCTGCGTATGCTGATCATGGTTGCAGCAGCTGCTCCCGGTATCGGGCTGACCATTTTCTTCCTGAGCAGGGGGGAGTTTACACTGGAGCTTCTACAGCAGCTGACGATGATTTCGCTGGCGATGAATTTTGTTATATCGGTTATCATTGTGCTGGTCTGTGCACCGATGATGAACGGCAGAGAAATCAAAAGCGAGTAAATTTATACAAAACTTATGGAAAGGAAAGGGAAATTTCTTTTCCTTTTCATTTGTTTATGATATAGTATGTTACAGTATTTAAAAGAGGTAATTGTATGTGGAAATATCAATGTAAGAAACATCTTGTGGTTTTACTGGTCAGCTTTGCGGCCGGTGCAGTCCTGTTTGGATTTATGGGCTATCAAAGAGAGTATATCGTCTCTTTGATGCAGCAAAGCATCCCTGCGGAAATGGCAGGGGAGCTTGTAAAAGCGGATTATATGTATTATCTGATCGGCGGTCTGACCATATCCGGTCTTGCCAACGGCGTCATGCTGCTGAGCTATGCCATGCAGCGCTTTAATGTTCCCTTTATCCTCATCATGGTGCTGTTTTTTATGGGCGGCTTCACCATCGTTGAGCTGATTGGTACCGTAACTGTGCTTCCGGCACTTGTTGTCTGCCTGTATGGCATGCTGAGCATTCCCAACAGAGGCATGCGCAGGGAATTCGCAAAGGAAAATGTGACCAGTGTTGCGGAGGTGGAACGTGTTTACCGCCTGCATCATGCATATCTGAGTGAGTATGAAGCACTTGGCAAAAAGGCCTGGAGCTTTAATCTGAAAATGAACCTGCTGTATTTTACAGGGTTGATTGCGGTTCTGCTTGTGATTCTGTATGTTGAGAATTTCATAGCGGTCTTTGCGGCAATGATGATGTATTCTATTCTGTTTTTCCAGCTCACCAAACGGAAGAACATGTCCATGCAGCCGATTATTTCCCTGCTGTATGATCAATGCAATCCCGAGGCCTGTGCAACGGCGATTTTTGCCTATGCAAAAAAAGGAAAGCGGAAAAAGAACTTTCCGATGCCCCAGCATCTTGCACAATGCATGGTCTATCTGAATGATCCGCATCTGGCAATCGATGTGCTGGCAACCAGTGCGCAGGGTAGAGGAAACTTCATCTTCGCCTATCACTCGCTGATGGCATATGCGTATTACCAGCTGGGTGATCGCAGTATGGTGAAATATCATTACGATGAGTGTGAGAAGGCCGGGGCCAGAGTAAACAACGGACCGATGCAAATGATTAAAACACAGTGTCTGGAGGGAATTCAGAACAAGCTGGATCTGATGGATCAAAACTTCTCCAGCTCCCGCAGCTTTTTTGAAAAAGCGATGCCGACAGCAGGATTTGAATTTCAGCGTGTGGATTTCAAATACTACCTGGGACTGATTGCTTTTGTTGAGAAGGACTTGGAGGAAGCGAAAAGCTGCTTCCGTTATGTATGTGCACACGGTAATAAAATCTATTACGTGGAAAAGGCACAGAGCTTTCTGAAAACGATTGAACAGGCAGAGGCTGCCGTACAGGAATAATATGCAGATGAAAGAGGACGCTTTAGAATCCTCTTTTTTTATTTTCAGGTGAAAGCGGAAACATTGTGAACTTTGTGTGAAGTAAAGTATCTTTGTTGACATCGCAGTATTTTTGAATATAATAGTTAAGGTAGTTAATTATTAAGTTACTTAACTAATTGGAGAGGTGATACAATGGATGAGATGGATATTGTCAGGAAGGTTACACATTTATTTTACATGTTTCGCAGAGACAACCTGCTGAAAAAAGATGATCATCCGAAAATGAAGCATCGCGATATCATGGTCCTGGATGCCATTATGAAGCTCAATGACGGCAATCTAGTAAAGATGAGCGAGCTGAGTGATTATTTTCAGGTCACGCCCGCTGCGATTTCCCAGATTATAAAGCAGTTTGAGAAAAAGGGGTGGGTGGACCGGATTCTTTTGGATACAGATCGCAGAAGCGTCTATATTCAGGTAAGCGAGGATGCCCGTCGGATGATGAAAAACTGTGAAGCCTTTATGACAGAGCGTCTTGTCGAATTCATTGAGGAACTCGGTGAGGAGGATGCCAATGCGTTTGTCCGCATACTGGAAAAGGCACTGGCATATTCTCAGAAACGCAAAGAAAAGCTTGAGGAAGGAGAACAGAAATGACGAAATTAGGTAAATATCTGAAGCCGTTTGCCCTATCGATTCTGGCGATTGTGGCATTGCTGTTCACGCAGGCGATGTGTGAGCTGGCGATGCCGGATTATATGTCCAGTATAGTCGATGTCGGTATCGTATCCGGTGGTGTGGAAGACGGTGTTCCGAGTGTAATTCGTGAAAGTGAAGTAAAAAAGCTTGTTCTGTTCATGGATAAAAAGGAACAGAAGGTCTTTACAGACAATTACACAAGGCTCATAAGTGAAGAAGCAACTGACGATCAGCTGGATGCCTATCCGATACTGAAAAAGGAAAATGTATATGAGCTGAAGGATGTGGACAGTGCGACAAGAGATACCATAAAGGAATCTCTGCGCAAGGCGGAAACGACTGTCATGGGGCTGGAGCAGAGTGCTGCCGAGGCCAAAAGCGGAAAATCCTCATCCAGCAGGAAATTGTCGGATGAACAGAAAAAGATGATGAAGCTGCTATCCAGTCTGCCGAAAGGAATGGACATCTTCACCGTTTTGGAAACCATGCCATCAAAGCAGCTGATGGATATGAAACAGGAAATGAATAAGGTGACCGATGCCATGGGGGCAGAAACCGCAGATACTGCCAATGCAGCCTATGTGCGAAATGAATACAAGGCCATCGGTGTTGATGTGGATGCCATACAGTATACCTATCTGTTCCAGCACGGGTTTATGATGCTGGCGGTAGCGCTTGGCTCTGCGGCTGCGGCAGTTGCTGTCGGCTTTCTGGCAGCGCGTATCGCGGCAGGTGTATCCAGAAACCTGCGCAAGGATGTTTTCAATAAGGTTGAACACTTCTCCAGTGCTGAATTTAATAAATTCTCCACGAATACGCTGATTACACGTACCACCAATGATATCCAGCAGATTCAGATGGCGTTGGTAATGATTCTGCGTATTGTCATCTATGCTCCGATCATAGGTATCGGTGCTGTGATCAAGGTTGTAAATACCAATGTATCCATGACATGGATCATCGCACTTGTCGTTGTGCTCATTCTGAGTATCATGATGGTGGCATTCGCCTTTGTTATGCCGAAGTTCAAGATGCTGCAGAAGCTGATGGACAAGCTGAATTCCGTCGTTCGTGAAATTCTGGATGGAATGCCGGTCATCCGTGCCTTCAATAATCAGAAATGTGAGAGTGAGAAATTTGCGAAAGCAAACGGTGATATTCTGAAAACCAATTTGTTCACCACACGTGCCATGGCATGTCTGATGCCGCTGGTCATGCTGATTATGAACTGCGCCTCGATACTGATCGTATGGATCGGCTCCCATCAGATTGATTCCGGAGCATTGCAGGTTGGTGATATGATGGCGTTTATCCAGTATGCAATTCAGATTATCATGGCATTCATGATGATTACAATGATATCCATTATGCTGCCAAGAGCGAGTGCGGCTGCACAGCGTGCCATGGAGGTACTGCATACCGAGCCGAGCATCTGCGATCCGTTAACAGCAGAGCACTTTGATGAAGCAAAACGCGGCTGTATTGAATTCCATCATGTCAGCTTCCGCTATCCGGGCGCTGAGGAGGATGTTCTTCACGATATCAGCTTTACGGCACAGCCGGGTGAGACAACCGCCTTTATCGGAAGTACCGGAAGCGGTAAATCAACCATCATCAATCTGGTTCCGCGCTTCTTTGATGTAACAGAGGGAAGTATTCTGGTGGACGGTGTGGATGTCCGCAGGGTATCTCAGCATGATCTGCGTGAAAAAATAGGATATGTACCGCAGAAGGGTTCTCTGTTTACCGGTACGATTGCCAGCAATCTGCAATATGCGAATGAGGATGCGACAACGGCCGATATGGAAGAGGCCGCATCGATTGCACAGGCACTGGACTTCATTGATGAGAAACAGGAGCGCTTTGATGCACCGATTGCACAGGGTGGTACGAATGTTTCCGGTGGACAGCGTCAGCGCTTGTCCATCGCAAGGGCGCTTGTCAAAAAACCGGAAATTTATATCTTTGATGATACCTTCTCCGCACTGGATTTCAAAACAGATGCCCGCCTGCGAAAGGCACTGAACGAATTGTGTCAGGAAACCAGAAGTACGGTTCTGCTGGTGGCGCAGCGTATTTCCAGTATCATGCATGCCCAGCGCATCGTTGTGCTGGATAAGGGACAGGTAGCCGGCATCGGCACCCATGAGGAGCTGATGAAGTCATGCGATGTCTATAAAGAGATTGCATATAGTCAATTATCAAAGGAGGAACTGGAAAATGAGTAAAGAAAACCGTTCTTCACATGCAGCGAAGCGAGGACCGATGGGGCACAGAGGCCCGGGCGCTCCTACAGAAAAAGCTAAAAATTTCAAGGGCACCATGAAGCAGCTGATTGCCTACATGCGCCCCTATTATCTGAATATTATCATATCCATGCTCTTTGCCGTACTGTCTGTGGTCTTTATGGTCGTTGGACCAAAGATTCTGGGAAGGGCGACAACCGAGCTGGTCAGCGGATTCACCGCTAAAATATATGGGACAGGATCCATCAATTTCGACCGTATCGCAGAAATTCTGTTATTTCTGATTGCTATCTATCTGATTTCCACCCTATGCAATTTCATTCAGAACTGGATGATGGCAGGTGTGGCACAGAAGGTATCCTTCAATCTGCGCAAGACGATGGCGGCGAAAATCGACATTCTGCCATTCTCCTATTTTGATAAGCAGTCTCATGGTGAGGTGCTGTCACGCTTTTCCAATGATATTGATACGGTACAGCAGACCCTGAGCCAGTCTCTGGCACAGATGATAACCTCTATTGTGCAGATTATCGGATTCCTTGTCATGATGCTGTCCATCAGCTGGCAGATGACTCTGATGGCACTGGTTGTCATTCCGCTGTCCCTGTTCCTGGTTACGACCGTTGTCAAGCATTCCCAGAAATACTTTGCAAAGCAGCAGCGTTCCTTGGGAAATGTGAACGGACACATCGAGGAGATGTACAGCGGTCATATTGTCATGAAGGCCTTCAACGGTGAGGAAAAGAGTATTGCTCAGTTTGCCGAATACAATGATGAGCTTTATGATTCCGCATGGAAATCACAATTCCTTAGTGGATTGATGCAGCCGATTGCCATGTTTGTCGGAAATATCGGCTATGTCGGAGTATGTATTCTGGGAGGCTGGCTGGCGATGAACGGGGTCATTGAGATTGGTGATATCCAGTCCTTCATCATCTATGTCCGAAACTTCAACAACCCGATATCTCAGGTTGCGCAGACGATGAATGTCCTGCAGTCCACAGCCGCAGCGGCAGAACGTGTGTTTGAATTTCTGTCAGAAGAGGAAGAGGTCAAAGAAACGACACAGCCTGTCGAGGTCTTTGATGCAAACGGAAAAACGAGCATCAAGGGACAGGTTACCTTTGAAAACGTACACTTCGGCTATACACCGGACAAAATTGTCATCAATGATTTCTCCATGTATATCAAGCCCGGAAAGAAAATCGCCATCGTCGGACCAACCGGTGCCGGAAAGACGACCATTGTTAAGCTGCTCATGAGATTTTATGAGCTGAACAGCGGCAGCATCTATATTGACGGTATTAAGACAACGGATATGCGCAGAAGCGATTTACGCTCACTGTTCGGTATGGTGCTGCAGGATGCGTGGCTGTTCAACGGAACTGTCATGGAGAATCTGCGCTATGGCCGCCTGAACGCTACCGATGAGGAAGTCATGGCTGCGGCAGATGCTGCCTATGTCGATCATTTCATTCGTACGCTGGATCATGGCTATGATACGATGATCAATGAGGAATCCAATAATATCTCACAGGGACAGAAACAGCTGCTGACCATTGCGCGGGCCTTCCTTGCAGATCCCAAGGTGCTCATTCTGGATGAGGCAACCTCCTCTGTCGATACCCGTACGGAGGTACTGATTCAAAAGGGCATGGAGAAGCTGATGGAGAACCGTACAAGCTTTGTGATTGCACACCGTTTGTCTACGATTCGGGATGCGGATCTGATTCTTGTTATGAAGGATGGCGACATTGTGGAAGCCGGAAATCATGAGGATCTGATGAAAGCGGATGGCTTCTATACCAAGCTGTACAACTCCCAGTTTGAGGAAGTATAAACAGACGTTTCAATCTGTGAGCAGAAAATATAAAGAAGACGATTTGTCACGAGATTCTGACAAATCGTCTTTTGCAGTTGCATGCTTGATACCATACGGAATGGTGATTGCTTTGTGTGAATTTCACATGGCTCCATGTACATGAGGAAGGATCTCGCGGTTCAGGCTTTTTTGCACAATGGTGCTTGTACAGCAGGTATAAAGTGATCCAGACGGTGATTTGTATTATTTTGATAAGAATTTCGCGGATATATATGCCGGTTATCGGTTATCGCGATTTGAAGAGTAGGGAAGGATACATCGGTATATTAGGGTATACAATCGGCCTGGATACGGCCTGGATGATTTTGTTGTTGTACATCGAATTTGCATGGATTTATAAGGGGTAGCCGGTATTCGAGCGTATAGCTGCAAGATATGTATACCAATACAATTTTTGATTAGCAGAAATAGAACCGCAATTTGCGGATTCCTGGCTGTATGCAGATATCCTTTCATGCAGAGGATAAAAAATGGTCAATTTCATCTATTGACCATTTTTATATCCGGATTTCTGTAGCTTATCCGTTTCCATGCAGACTTCCGTTTGCGGACGGCTTTATTCTGCCGGCTCAAGCTGCTTTTTTGCGGAGGACAGGGCTTCATAGGCCCCGTTGAGTTCTTCCATGGAGCATTCTCTGTTCATGCATTCATACGCCTGATAAAAGGCCTGCTCATAGGACTTCCAGGAAGCGGGGGTATAGGATTCGATCACCAGCTCGCTGCTTTGGACAAGCAGGGTGCGAATGGCATCCATGGTTTGAAAATAGGTATGCTCCCGTTCGATCTCTGAAAGCAGATCATGAAAAGTCCAGCCTTTGTTATGCTTTGTCAGCATTGCTTTTCGCTGCATGGCAGTTCCCTTTGCCTGCAGACATTCATTCACCTTTTGAATATCCTCATCCGAAGCATCTTCAAACAGCATGAGGTCAATGCTGTGGTGAGCAGGCTTCGCATCCGGTATCTCATCAAATCCGGGAAGGCCCATCAAATTGGCAACACACTGATTGAGATCAGCATCCTGCAGGATACGGTAATCCGCATGCATGTCCTTCAGTACCTGTTCCACAATGGGCTGCTTCTGCTGCTCGTCACCAAAATATATTAGTATTCTCTTCATTTCATTTCACTCCTATAGTTGATGGAAGCGCTTCTGTGCAAAGCTATCCAGTCGCATATAGAATACCACATCAACAGCAATACATACAATCACCATGCCTGCCGTACCGAAAAGAAGATAGTCATCCGGCAGGATGAAGAGCAGCACACAGGTCACAACCGTCATAGCCATACCTGCCAGCATGGACACGATTCCTGACATATTCTGCTTAACAGCAGCTGCCTCCTGTTCCCAAACCAGCTTGGGGTGCAGGATATCCAGCGCAAGACTGGCATAATTGCCAAGTACGATGGTGATAAGGGAAGCAGCTGCGGCAGCGAAATACCAGGTAAGCGGTAAAATCGGCAGCAGGAAGTATACACAGACCATCGTCAGCAGCATGCTGATGACAGACATCAGAATACCGCTGAGTACCTTAGCCTGCAGCTGCTGCTTCAATGACATGGGAATGTATTTCATGAAGGAGATATTTGTTCCCTCACGCGATATGGCGGTTGAAGAAATCATGTTCAGATTACTGAACAGAAAGCCTGAGGCCATGCCGGCAAGTACAGCATAGGGGAGCATGCCGTCCAGATACGGTGTGATATCCGGAAGCTGCTGCAGCAGGACATCCGCATCCGCTGTTATAAAGATGACCAGCAGCATGATCGGCATCAGTATACACATGCCGATACAGTTGATTGCATACACCGGTGTACGGATAAGCAGACGCAGCTCCTTAATCAGATAGGTGCGTACCTTGCTGTGGCGGCTGACACGCGCAAAATCCTTTGCGGACAGCTCCTTGCGGGAGCTTTTTGTTTCGCTGAAGCCGATGGCTCCCTTAAAGTACAGCCATTTTCCCAGAATGACCAGGACCGCCAGAGCAGCACAGGTGATGAGTATATAGTAAACCAGCTGCAGTGCATCGCTGCTGATAAGTGCTTCTGCGGCAAAGGGGATAGCCGGAAATATTTTGGAGAACAGGGAAATCATGGAATTATTCCCCTGTGTCAGCATCGAAATGAGCGCATTGGGATCCTCTGCAATCGTACCGGAGTTCATTGCAAAGCTGAAGCCGAAGGCCAGAATGATGGAAAGGATACCGGCAATCATATTGAAGCGGTCGCGGTTTTTGAAAAACGGCACAAAGCGCATCAGCAGCATCGTGATGATGCTGGACAGCACGAGGGGATAGATTGGAAGGGTAATGAAAATCACCAGCGCAAGCAGAATATAGGGAATACCAATCGCAGCATTGTTTGCATAGGCGATGTACAGCGGTACGCAGACGATCAGTGTAAAGGCATATTCATACACAAGACACACACTGAATTTGGCACTCAGAATGGTCTGCGGCGGCAGCGGAAGCGCCAGCAGGGTTTCGGAATCCTTGCTGAAATAAAAGATGGAGGGAATCAGAAAAATGGAAAACAGAAAGGTTACCAGTGAGGAAATGTGAAAGCCCAGTGCCAGAACGGCTCCCTCCTGCTGCAGGGGCTGCAGCTGTGCCATGGCAGTGTTGAACATCATGTACAGCGTGAAGCCTAACGGAATCATACAGACTGCAAGCACGCCATATATGAACACGTTGAGTGCCTTCTTGGATTTGCCATCGCTCATCATCCCCATGGAGTTCTTTAACAGAACCCGTGTCAGAGACAGATATTTACGCATGGGCAATGACCTCCATGAACAGGGCTTCCAGAGAATCACATTGCGGATGCAGCTGCTTCAGCTCCTCCAGTGTACCGAAGAACACGATGCGTCCCCTGTTGATGATGGCAACCTTATCGCATAAACGCTCCGCCACCTCCAGCACATGGGTGGAGAAGAAAACAGTGTTTCCCTTGCGGGCATGCTCCTTCATCATTTCCTTCAGAGAATAGGAGGACTGCGGATCCAGACCGGTCATCGGCTCATCCAGAATCCATACGTTTGGATCGGAAAGCAGCACACCCATGATGACGATTTTCTGCCGCATACCGTGGGAATAGGAAAGAATGCGGTCATTGAGTGCGTCCTTCATCTCGAAGGTTTCCGCAAGGGAGGTGATGCGCTGCTTGCGCTGCTCGCTGTCGACCTCATAGATATCTCCCATAAAATTCAGGTATTCCAGCCCCTTTAACCGCAGGAAAATATCAGCGTTGTCCGGAACGATTCCGAATTCCTTTTTTGCCTCCAGCGGCTCCTTAACGATGTTTTTCCCGTTGATCAGGATTTCTCCCTCATCCGGATTGAGCACACCCGTGATCATTTTGATCGTTGTGGTTTTGCCGGCACCGTTTGGGCCGATAAAGCCGATGATTTCTCCCGTAGGTATTGTCAAAGAGATATCATCCACAGCCTTGTGGGTACCTCCGTATATTTTTGTTACATGCTTGATTTCAATCATTTGTTTTCTCCTTTCATCCGCTTTGAGCGAAACAGTGAATATGAATAGATATAGGGCGCCAGAGCCATTGCCAATGCAATTCCAAGGATAGACCCCGTCAGAATTTCCTTTGGCAGCACACTGAGCAGCATCATGAGCAGTCCGGCCGCAAACCATAAGCGTCCAGCCATGCGATGAGTTCTGCGCCAGTTATCCTCATCCTCCAGTGCCCATGGAGTTTTGATGCCGATAAAATAATTCTGGCGGATTTTCGGCATTAGATTGCCCATGACGGCAAACAGGAAACCAAGCCCCAGCGTGATCGCCATTGGAACATCCAAAGCATCCGGCTTCCATGCGGAAATAGCAGTTATCAGACACATGCCGAAAATAAGCAGACACAGTACCATTAGAAATACGTTACAGGTAGATACAAAGCGCTCCACGTTTTTCCTGCGTGGATCCGTGCTTCTGACAAACTGGAAACCGACGCTGATCACGAGCTGCAGCACAGGAAACAGGAACAGAAAAAGCTTGTCGCACCAATTGTCGATAACACCCTCCGCATTCCAGTGAATCGGAATCTGCGCAGGCAGGAAGGGGAGAATTACAAGACAGAATAGAAACGTTATCAGAATCAAAAACGCAATACTCAGGGTTTGCTTTTTCATTGCTCTTCTCCTTTCAGGGATGTGATCCAGCCGATGATTTCATCAATCACGCTGGTATTCAGCTCATAATAAATGTATTTCCCTTGTTTTTCATCCGTAATCAGACCAGCCTTTCTAAGAATGGAAAGATGATGGGATATCGTGGCATTTGTGCTTGAAAAATGTGAAACGATATCTCCGGCACTGCGCTTGCCGTCCTTTAGCAGATTTACAATTTCTCTGCGAGTCGGATCGGACAGCGCCTTGAAGGTTTCCTGAAATCCCATAGCATCGCCCCTTTCATTTCGATAACTGTCTAAATGAAGTATAGAACAGAACGATTGGATTGTCAAACAAATTCCGTATGGATAGTAATTTTGTATAAACTATGGTAGAATGAAAACCAGCAACGGAGGTATCCGCATGAAGAAACCCATGTCAAAAACGAAAAAAATTATATATGATATACTGTTCGTCATCGCTCTGGCCGTTTTTCTGTTTTCCGCCTATAAGCTGATCAGCATCTACTATCTGAATTATCAGGAGGGGAAGGAAAAGGATGCGGTACAGGAGGTTGCCAAGGTTCCCAAAAATCCGGAAAAGGAGGATTTCACGATTGACTGGAAGGCATTGAAGGAGAAAAATCCGGAGGTTGTCGGCTGGATTCTGATCCCTGATACAGATATATCCTATCCCATTGTGCAGGGAAGTGATAATTCCTATTATCTGAATCACACCTTTGAAAAAAAGGAAAATTATGCCGGTGCTATTTTTATGGATGCCGGCGCAGATGCTTCCTTTCAGGATCGCAATACCATCATCTACGGACACAATGTCAAGCACGGTACCATGTTTGCCGAGCTGGAGAAGTTTAAGGAGCAGGCATTTTTTGAACAGCATCCGTATCTGTATATCTTCACTGAGCAGCAGAATTACCGCTGCGAAATATTCAGTATGTATTCAACGAGTGCAACGAGTGCCTCCTACCGGCTGCAGTATGCGGATGATGCGGACTTCAAGAGCTATGTGGATATGGTGAGGGAGCTTTCGGATTTTAACCGAAAGGTATCGGTCAAAGGACAGGATCGCATCGTTTCGTTAAGCACCTGTTCCTATGAACGTGACGGACAGCCCAGCGAGCTGCGCTACCTGCTGCACGCCAGACTTGTGAAGTGGGACGGGGCATTGAAGAAATAAAGCCAGCTGCATTTTAAAGAGAAAAAAGCAAATCCTGCGCCTGGAAAGCGGAATGCTCAGGATTGAAAGGAGAATATGCAATGCATATGAAATCAAGAATTATCGGACTGCTGTTTCTGGCAGTTGGAATCGGATATTTGGGAGGCGCCATGGACTGGTGGGATTTCTCCATCTTTTTCCCGGGCTGGTGGACACTGTTTCTGATCATCCCGGCAGTATTCAGCTTTTTTGAGGACGGCTTCCATTTCGGAAACGGCTGTGTTTTTATTCTGGGGGTATATCTGCTGTGCAGTGCAAATGACTGGATCAGTATTCGCCTGACATGGGGAATGCTGGTGGCAATCGGCTTGATTCTGCTCGGCTGCCGTATGATCATCGGGGACAGCTTTCTGCGGTTTAAACATAGTGACAGTGTCCTGCAGGAGGAGGATGGCCGCCGTGATTTGCGCAGTGCCACCTATTTCGGCAACAAACGGCTGAATGCTCATGGTATTGTGTATTCGCTGAAGGCGGAAAGTGTTTTCGGAACGCAGATGATTGATCTTGTGGATGCGGACTTAACGGAATGCGGCTATGTGAAGCTGGAAGCGGTGTTTGGCAGCATCGACCTGCTGGTCAGTGACAGGATACATTATCGCGTGAAAAGTGAAAATGTGTTCGGAAACACCCGTGTGGAGCATCATCCGGAGGGCTCACAGGATCTTGCGGTAGATGTATCCTGCGTCTTTGGAACGATCAATTTACGCAAGGTGCATGTCGAGGATGATATCCTGAATGGGAAATACAGAGAAAAGTAGTCGGGTACTACTTTTTTTCTTGCTGGCATACACTGTGTCAGAGGTGGTAGTTATGTTTTCCAGAAAGTGCAGGACGCTCACCGTACTGATTCTGCTGCTGGTGGTCATCGGCGTGATCATGGTGGGCAGCTCTTCCCGTGTATGGGCATCCGCGAAATTCGATGATGCATCCTATTTTATGAGCAGACAGGCCGTGTTTGCACTCATTGGGGTCTTTGTCATGTATGTGGCCAGCCGTATTTCCCTGACGAAGCTTCGCAGGTACGGGAAAAAGCTGTTTATCTTGTGTGTGATCGCTCTGATTCTGGTATTGATTCCGGGGCTAGGCATCCAGCGAAACGGTAGCCGCAGCTGGTTTGGTGTCGGCTCCTTTCTGATTCAGCCATCTGAATTTTTCAAAATTGCCATCATCATTTACGTTGCGGATTTTCTGGCAAAGCGCTACCGCATCAAAACCTTTAAGCGCGATCTGCTGTTTCCGGCCTTTCTGGTCATGCTTGGCTTTGGTCTGATTCTGCTGCAGCCGGATTTTGGAAGCGGCATGGTTATGGTCTGTTCCATCGTCGTCATGGTGCTGGCGGCGGATTCACCGCTTTCTTATTTTGTGCGAGTCGGTATGCTGGGGGCTGCCGGTCTGGGTGGACTGATCATATCCGCGCCCTACCGCCTTGCCCGTATCACCTCCTTTATCGATCCGTGGAAGGACCCGCTGGGGGCAGGCTTTCAGATCATACAGTCATTGTTTGCCATCTCACCGGGAGGGATTTTGGGTGTCGGCTTTGATAACAGCATGCAGAAGCATTTCTATCTGCCGGAGCCGCAGACGGATTTCATCTTTGCCATCTTCGCCGAGGAATTCGGCTTTATCGGCTGCTGTATCCTTATCACCTTATTTCTGATGGTGATTTATCAGGGCGTGAAGATTGCCAAAAACAGCAGTGATCCTTATCTGTGCTATGTCGCTATCGGCTTGATCTCGCTGTTTGCCATTCAGGTGATGATCAATCTGGGCGTTGTTGTCGGTCTGTTTCCGGTTACAGGCATCACCCTCCCCTTTATATCCTACGGAGGCAGCTCGCTTGTGGTCATGATGGGCAGCATGGGGCTCTTGATGAGCATTGCAAATGAAAGCTGAAAAACATAAAATTTACTGCGCAGTAACACGTCTTCCTATGGTATAATAAAAAACAAGGAGTGATTACATGAGAATGCTGATTGCCACTGGAGGGACCGGAGGTCATATCTATCCTGCCCTGGCGCTGGCGGATGCCGCAAAAGAGCGCTATGGGGATATTGAGATATTGTTTGTGGGGAATGATGATCGAATGGAGGCCAGTGAAGTACCGTCCCATGGTTACGCCTTTCAGGGACTGCATGCCAGCGGACTGACAGGAAATGTCTTCAACAAGTGCAGGGCACTGCTGTTGATGATGAACTGTTACCGAAAAGCCTGCAGGATCATTGATGAATTTAAACCGGATATTGCGATTGGCTTTGGAGGCTATGTGAGTGCACCTGTCATGCTGGCGGCACATCATAAGCATGTAGCTACCATGATCCATGAACAAAACTCCATTGTCGGAGTTTCTAATAAAATGGTTGCTAAGTATATGGATGCGATCGTCATCTGTTATGAAAAATGCTTTGAGGAGTTCGGCAGAGAAAAAACCAGACTGCTGGGAAATCCCCGTGCAACCAATGCGGTCCATGCCAAATTTGACAGGGACTACTTTTTATCACTCGGTCTGAGCCTGCACAAGCCGCTGATCCTGGTTGTTATGGGGTCATTGGGTTCCACATCGGTCAATGCCATCATGAAGGATGCACTGCCTGCTGTGAGTGAACGGTATCAGATCCTGTTTGTGACAGGGAAAAACAATTACGAAGAGATGCGTAAGCAGATTCATGCTCCGCATGTAAAAGTCGTCGATTATGTAAAACAGCTGGATATTATGGCGCATGTCGATCTGATCGTCTGTCGTGCCGGCGCAACAACCGCAGCGGAAATCACTGCACTAGGTACACCGAGTATACTGGTGCCGAGTCCCTATGTTGCCCATAACCATCAGTTTTATAATGCCAGCGTACTGGTTGATCAAAAGGCGGCTGTCATGCTGGAGGAAAAGGATTTGAATGCGGAGGCACTATCCAACGCAATCGATCGCATCATGTCGGATGATTTGCTGCGTGCTTCCATGCACAGCGCTTCGTTAGCGCTTGGAAAACCGAATGCGAGTGAGGATATACTGAACTGGTGCGATGAAATGAAAAGGTGAACATAGATGAATATAGAAATGAAACTACAGTCCTATGGCGATGTGGAATGCCGGGTGCCGCTGTCCAAGCGGACGACATTTCGTATCGGCGGGACTTGCAAATATTTTATTTATCCGAAAAATGAGCTGTGTCTGCTTCGGATACTGGACATTCTGGAGGAGGAAGGAATTCCGCACCGGATATTCGGCAAGGGAAGCAATATCCTTTGCAGCGACGATGATTATGAAGGGGCGATCCTTTGTCTGGACCGCTATTTTACTGATTTTTTCTTCGAGGAGGAAGGCTCCTGTCTGGTACAGGCGGGTGCCAGCATCATCATGCTCGCACATGAAGCGATGAAAAAATCCTTCAGCGGGCTGGAGTTTGCCAGTGGCATACCCGGTACGCTTGGGGGCGCTGTTTTCATGAATGCCGGTGCTTATAAAAGTGACATATCACAGATTCTGAAAGAGGTTTACATTTTAAAGGACCGCTCGATAGTTGTTATGCGCGTCGAGGAGCTGGAATACGCATACCGCCACTCGATTTTTCAGAGTCACCGCGACTGGATTATCCTGGGGGCAAGACTGCAGCTGCAACTGGGGGATCAGAAGGAAATTCGTGATTTAATGGATTCCCGAAGAAAGCGCCGTATGGATTCCCAGCCGCTGGACAAGCCGTGTGCCGGCAGTATGTTTCGCAATCCTAAGGATCATCAGGCATGGCAGCTGATTGAAGAAATCGGTATGCGTGGTACACGGATTGGCGGAGCGATGGTTTCAGAAAAGCATGCGAATTTTATCGTCAATGAAGATCATGCAAGGGCAGAGGATGTAGTACAGCTGGTAGAAGTCATTCAGAAGGAAGTACAGGACCGTTTTGGTGTTGAGCTGATTACGGAAGTGGAGAAATTCAATTGGAAGATATAAACGATCTTCTCTATGATGACGTCGAAGCGAAATACCTGGCCCTTCAGAATAAGAAAAAGAACCGCAGGAAGAAAAAACGAAAGAAACGACTGCTGATTCTTCTGGTTGCTCTCGCGCTTGCCGCGCTGTACTTTATCAGTGATTTTTCAAAGGTGAAATCACTGGATGTAAGAGGAAATTCCTTCTATACGAAACAAATGGTTCTTCAAAAGGCAGGACTGACCTATGACAGCCGCTATATCGTCATCCCCCGCTTCTATCTGGAATGGAAGCTGGAGAAGGATGATCTGATTGAAGCTGCCACTATACATAAGGAACTGGATGGTGCCATTACCATTGAAGTGAAAGAAAAGAGCATTGTCGGATATTATATCGATAATGGGAAAAACTATGCATTGGTGAATGACGGAAGCAGTCTGGTAATCGACAGCACCATGCTGGATACGATTGTGAATTATCCGCTCGTGGACGGCTTTACGGCTGCGGAGCGGAAAAAGCTTGCCAAAAGCTTTGGCGGAAAACAGAAGGTGGAGGATTCCATTGTGCAGATGATATCGGAAATGGTTCCGTATGAAACATCATATGACAAGCATATGGTGAAAATCATCATGCAGGACGGCAACACCATTTTTACCTCCTATGAGTCCATGCCGCTGCTCAACGATTATCTGGGGACGCTGAAGCGTCTGAAAAAAAGCAATGTCTGTTTATGGCCGGATGCCGCTACGCATTCCATACATAACGAAAATTGCAGTAAAAAAGAATAAACAGGCAAGAAAAGAAGGAACATTCTTGGAAATCTATACGGTTTTTGGTATAATAAATAAGATGTAAGGAGGAATATTATGTCAATCTCTAAAAGTACACAGTATGGAAATATCGAAATTTCCATTGATGCCATTGCTTCATTGGCAGGCGGTGTTGTGACAGAATGCTATGGAGTAGTCGGAATGGCTTCTCAGAAATTTCTGAAGGACGGTATCGCAGAACTGTTAAAGAAAGAAAATTACGCAAAAGGTGTTGTGGTTCGACAGAAGGAAGATCATCTGGAGCTGGACCTGTACATCGTAGTGTCTCATGGAGTAAAAATCAGTGAGATTGTTTACGAAGTGCAGCAACGTGTGAAATATATGCTTGAAAAATCCCTGGAACTGGAATTCAAAAAAGTGAATGTCTATGTGCAGGATGTAAAGGTTATGAAATAGGGTACTGCATATGGAGACAATTAACGGAAGTTTATTTAAGGATATGCTGGCCAGCGGTGCGAATCTGCTGTCCAACAAATTCAGTGAAATCGATGCATTAAACGTATTCCCGGTACCGGATGGTGATACGGGAACAAATATGTCTTTGACATTCAATGCCGGCGTACAGGATGCGCTGGCTTGTCCGAGTGATGATGTCTGTGAAATCGCCAAGGTATTGTCCAAGGGACTGCTGATGGGGGCACGCGGTAACTCCGGTGTTATCACCTCTCAGATTTTCCGTGGTCTGTATCAGGGTGTGGAAGGCATGAAGGAAATCAACGGATTCCAGCTGGCCAATGCACTGGTACAGGGATCACGTGTTGCGTATAAGGCGGTTATGCGTCCTGTTGAGGGAACGATTCTGACCGTTGTGCGTGAGGCGGCTGATTATACGTATGCCTATGCAACCTCTACACAGGATGTAACGGTAACGCAGGTAATGGAGAAGATGGTGGAGGAATCCAAGGAATCTCTGATTCGTACACCGGAGCTGTTGCCTGTCCTGAAGGAAGTCGGTGTCGTGGACAGCGGCGGTGCCGGTCTTGTGACGATTTTTGAAGGCTTCCTTTCTGCAATGAAGGGAACTGTAATTCAGAAAGAGGAAGCTGGCGAAGCAAGCGAGGGTGTTCAGGCATCCATGGAAAGTGAGGAATTCGGTTATTGTACGGAATTCATCATTCGCCTGTCTGAGCGCGGTATGAAAAATTTCAGAGAGGATTCTCTGCGTGATTCTCTGGCAAGCATTGGTAATTCCATTGTCTGTGTGCAGGATGATGATATTGTAAAGGTGCATGTGCATACACTGACACCGGGAGATGCCCTGAACATGGGGCAGCGCTATGGCGAATTTGTCAAGCTGAAGGTTGAAAATATGCAGGAACAGCATGAGAACATCATGATGAATGCTGCAGTTGAAAAAGAAGAGGCGCCACAGCAGCCGAAAAGCAAATATGCGATCATCACGGTTGCGGCCGGTGATGGTTTAAAGGATATGTTTACAGAGCTTCGTGCTGATTATGTTATCAGTGGCGGGCAGACGATGAATCCTTCCACAGAGGATTTTGTACAGGCAATCGACAAGGTGAATGCCGAGCATATCTTCATTCTTCCGAACAATTCCAATATTGTACTTGCGGCACAGCAGGCTGCTTCGGTTTGTGAGGATCAGCATGTGGAGGTTATTCCGACAAAGACGATTCCGCAGGGGCTGAGCGCATGCATCATGTTCAATCCGGAAGTGGATTTTGATATGAACCTTTCAGAAATGAGCGATGCGATTGCACTTGTGAAAACCGGACAGGTAACCTATGCGATTAAGGATACCACCTTTGAGGGTATGGAAATCCGTGAAGGTGATTATATGGGTATTCTGGAAAAGGATATCATTGTATCGAATCCGGATAAGCTGGATACGACACGTCATCTGATCGATGCCATGGTGGATGAGGAAAGTGAAATCGTCACACTGATTTATGGTGAGGATATCACAGAAGAAGAAGCACAGGGAATTGCTTCCTACATTGAAGATAAATACGATGTTGAAGTGGAAGTGAACAGCGGTAATCAGCCGGTGTACAGCTTCATTCTCGGTGTCGAATAAAAGAAACAGAGGAAGTGCCAATCAAACTGGCACTTTTTATTTGCGAAATTTGGATGCTCTTGTGATGAAATGATTGTATAAGTCAGCATTTCTTATTTTTTGATTCATGTCATTCTCATAAGCTGGCGAAAAACCTGTTTCGTTTTATGTCATTTCCGTGGCTGAGGAAAAACTTCTTTCTTTTAAAAATACAACACAGAATTTATATCATTCTATTAGCATGAGTATCTAAACAGTGAGATGGCACTGTTTATTTTTTCTATACCTTAAAAGTAATGGATATAATACTCATCTATACCTTTTAAGCATGGAAAACTATTTGATATAAGTATTTGTCATATATAAAAAGAGAAGGTATGATGATGATAGGAAATGAAAGGGAGGCTGATCAGAAAATAAAGCATATCAATACATCATAAGCTGTATGTCAAATTTGGATTGGGGTAGAGAAATCGGAGGGATGGATAAGGCAACACGCTTTCCTGAGCATCTGCCACATACATCCTAAGGCTACAGTACATCGGGAATCGTACTCATGAACAAACAGCAAGGTGGCAAAAAATAACATAACGTGTTGAAAACACGAGAGGCTCTTATCAGGGCAATAAGGAGGACAGTATATGTTAGGAAATTTCAGTTATGTAAACCCGACAAAGCTCTATTTTGGTGAGGATGCACTTTCCCATTTGCATGAGGAGTTATCAAACTATGGCAACCGTATCTTACTTGTATATGGAGGAGGTTCGATTAAGAAAAACGGAGTTTATGATGCAGTATGTGAAATACTGCGGGCAAATGGAAAAGAAATCTATGAGGATGGCGGAGTCATGCCAAATCCTACCGTGGAAAAGCTGCGGGAAGGCTGTGACATTGCACGAAAAAATCAGGTGGATTTCATATTGGCAGTTGGAGGCGGCTCCGTATGCGATTATGCCAAGGCTGTATCTGTTTCCATTCATTGCGAAGAAGATCCGTGGGAGAAATATTATTTGCGGATGGAGGATGTATCCTGTGAGATTGTTCCAGTAGGCTGCATTCTTACCATGGTGGGGACCGATTCGGAGATGAACGGCGGTGCGGTGATCACCAATCATGAACAGAAGCTGAAAATCGGTCATGTGTTTGGTGAAAACGTATTTCCAAAATTCGCAATTCTGAATCCGACATATACGTATTCCCTTCCCAAATATCAGATGGTTTCCGGTATCTATGATATTTTCAATCATATATGTGAACAGTATTTTTCCGGAGAAGATGACAATACAAGCGATTATATCAGTGAAGGACTGCTGCGTTCGATCCTTCATTCCTCCTATGCAGCTATAAAAAATCCTCAGGATTATGAAGCCCGCAGCAACATCATGTGGACGGCAACCTGGGCATTGAACACACTGATCGCAAAAGGTAAGACAACGGACTGGATGGTACATATGCTGGGACAGGCGGTAGGAGCCTGTACGGATGCGACGCATGGCATGACGCTGGCAGCAGTGTCCATGGCATATTATCGTTTCCTTTGTTCGTATGGTCTGTCAAAATTCGTCCGCTTTGCACAGAATGTTTGGAATGTGAATCCGTAAGGAAAAACGCCAGTGGAAATCGCGGAAGAAGGTCTTGATCGCATGGAACAGTGGATGAAGGATCTCGGTTTGATCATGCATCTTACAGAGCTTGGTGTGCATGAGGATATGATGGAAGATCTTGTGGATGCCACACTGCTTATGGAAGGTGGTTATAAGATTCTTAACCGCGATGAAATCCTTCAGATCTTTAAAGAAAGTATGTGAGATTTCTGTTGGAAATCAAGGTTTGGTATATGAAAGATCATTTTATAAAAATACTGGCTGTCATGGGATTGCTGCTGTGTGCTGGCTATACTCGGCAAAGACAAACAGCGGGGAAAAACAATCCCGCTGACAGAGGCACCGTGAAGGAAGAAAGTACTATGGAAATCATGATACAGGACGAACACGATACTACGGTACGCTTTGTGCTGTTCTCATCACCAGCTGCCAAGTCTTTTTACGAACAGCTGCCGCTGCGTGTGAACGTGGAAGACTACAGCGATAATGAAAAAATCTTTTATCCCTTGAAGGAGCTGGAAATGCAGGATACACCACAGGCTGTAGCTTCTTCAGGCACGCTGGCATATTACAAGCCATGGAACAACATTGTCCTGTTTTATGAAAATGGTCAGCCCTCGGATACATTGTATGCACTGGGAGAAGCAGTTTCCGGAAAGGATAATATCAAAAAGTTGCAGGGAATGATAAATATCACAAAATATAAAAATAACACGGTATCCAAAAAACAGAAAGTAAAGGAAGAACAGCAGCGTGTGAAGGCTCACATCGGTACAAAGATGTTCACGTTATCCTTGCATGATTCTGAATCTGCCCGTGCATTTTTAAAGCGTTTCCCCATGACGGTAACGATGCAGGAGCCGAATGGAAATGAGCTTTTCGCATATATGGATGAGAATCTGCCAACAGATGCACAGCGTGCAACGAAAATTCATACCGGTGATGTAAAGCTGTTTGGCAGGGATTGCCCGATGCTGTTCTATAAAGATTTTACCACTGCATATTCCTACACATCCCTTGGAAAGGTGGATGACGCAGAGGCACTTGCACAGGCATGGAAGGAAACAAAGAGGTTATATTTACGTATTAGAGAAATTGACGTTATTTGAATCAGGATGGATACGGCATCCCGCTATGTGTCCTTCTCCATATTTGCTATTCCGGTTTGCAGCTGCTTTAGAAATTTTTCAGAAGCTTTGGAGAAAATCTGATATTTTTTCCATATCAATGTCATACCGACACGCAGGGGTGGCTCTAAAGGCTTAAAGCAGATGGAGGATTCATCCGATGTATGAATGATGTTGTCTAAAGCAAAGGAATAGCCGATACCGTTTTCCACCATGACAGAACCGTTGTATAGAAGGTTGAAGGTTGCGATGATGTTCAGCTGAGTAGGATCTTTTTGCAGCCACTGGAAAATATTATCTTCATTATTTTTGGAATTACGACTGCAAATCAGAGGCTTATCCCATAAATCCTCTGGCACGATGACATCTTTTTCCGCAAGCTCACTATCCTTTCGCATTAAAATACCATACGTATCTTTGCAGGGCAGCTCAATATAATCGTATTTCGATTTGTCAAAAATACCAAACACAAGTCCAAAGTCGATCAGCCCCTTATCCAGATCATCCAGCACATCCTTTGTATCTCCACTGGAAATGTGCAGGCGGAGCTGAAACTGCTGCTTTTGCAGCTGCTGAACGGCATGGATCAAAATGGATACCGCATGTGTTTCACCTGCTCCGATATAAAGATCTCCCTCTGTCACATTATCTTGAAAGGTGATCTCATCCTCGGTCTTCTTTACCAGATCAAGGATTTCCTCTGCCCGTTTTCTTAAAATCCTGCCTTCCTGCGTTAAGGTGATTTTTCGATTGCTGCGGATAAACAGCTGTTTTCCCAGCTCATCCTCCATATCCTTCATCTGTCTGGATAACGTCGGCTGAGATATATGCAGAAATTCTGCTGCACCGGATATGCTTTGTTCACGTGCGATTGTAAGAAAATATTGAAGTACTCTTAATTCCATTATGATATCCTCCTGATCACTGTTATGAAAGAAAATACTTTCGTTTCCCATCATGGGGCAGAGCCGTTCGATTATGCTGCACAGTTCCCATAATAACGCTATAACAACCTACCATAAAGAATGAAATGCTTCATTTTTTATTCTTCGGGTGCTGTAATCTATACCCCATTATACCACAGTGCGTGGCATGTGACATACAGGAAAAAAGAGCAGTCACGATTACGGATCGAAGAGTATCCATAATCATCGTTTTACACTACTGTAATTTAGAAAATTATTACAAACTATATAGAGGGTTGAAAAATGAAAAAGGGAATTGAAAACACACTATGGTACATGAAGGAATGCGGTTGTCAAGAGGATATCATCCGGGAATATGAAAAACTTATAGAATCGCCGCATAGAGAAGAAGCTGTTGCTATGCTTGAGATGTATTGCAAACAATTGCAGGAACAAATAGAAAAGGAATATAAAGCAGTTGACTGCATGGATTATCTGATCTATGAAATTGAGAACAGCGAAACATAAGGAAGATTCTTCCTGAAGGGAGGCGAGGATATGAACATGAAAGAATTTTGCAGGCAGTATGCTGTGACGGAGGATGTGATCAAAGCCTTCCTTCATGCAGGGTTATTGAAGGACTTTGAAGATGATTTGGAAAGGGGGCGTCTTTGCTGTTTCGCTGTACAGCGACTGGAAACCTGTTTGTGTTTACATGCACTGGGCTTTGATATACAAACGATAAAAGCATACTGTTCCTTAGCAGAATCAGAAGGCGATACCCGGGCGCTGAGAAAGGAAATGTTACAAGAGCGCCGTGATGAGCATCTGAAGAATGCACATCGGATAAAAAAAACGCTGGATTGTCTGGATGCTGTTTTACAGGAGCTGAAATCGGATACAGAAGGTGGAACATGAGAAGGAAGGATATTGCCGCATTTTTTGGAATCCTCTGTTATACACTCACTGTGTTTGCCGGTCTTTATGTATACTATACAAAAACTACAATGCTTTATGGAACGATATGTGAAACAGAAAGCAAAGGATACAGGAAGGAAGCAGAACGAAAAAAGCATAATTTAGAGTTACGTATGCCAAGTGATAAGTCTGTGTATAAGGAACAGGCTTCCGCATCAGCGGAGCCGATATAAAAACAGATAGGAACAGAATACAGGTTACCACACATAAGGAAAGGCATAAAGCTCATGCCGTAGAGTAGGAAGCTATATCGTCTATCCAAATCATTTGTAACATAAACAGTTTACCAAACGTGGTAGAAGGAGGCAGTTTTATGAAGAATATTATCGTTATCAGTACGAGCTTAAGAAAAAATGGAAATTCCGAACGTCTTGCGGATGCATTTGTAAAGGGTGCGAAGGAGGCAGGTCATATGGTAGAAAAATGTTCGCTGCAAGGTTGTGCTATGCATTTTTGCACAGGCTGCATGGCATGCCAGCATAGCAGGCAGGGGCAGTGTGCAATGCCGGATGATGCGGATATCCTGATACAAAAGATGGCAGCAGCGGATGTTATCGCATTTGCAACACCGGTATATTTCTATGAAATGTGCGGACAGATGAAAACTTTGCTGGATCGGACAAATCCGTTGTTTCCGATTCCTTATAAGTTTAAAGATATCTATCTGTTAACGACAGCCGCTGATTCTGAGCAACATGCAATGGACGGGGTGATCAAGGGTCTACAGGGCTGGATTGACTGCTTTGATAAGAGTTCGTTAAAGGCTGTGGTATATGGTACCTCGATCGATGGTATGGATGCAGTACTTGAACATCCCGAAATCTTAAACGAAGCCTATGAGCTGGGAAAAAAAGCGTGATGGAAATATCACAGGTTGAATAAAATAGGAGGTAGTAAGCATGGATACTATAAAACAGGCATATTTAACAGGAGAGAGAGCATTATTTCACGCATCGGATGTACAGGTGGAGGATAGCACCTTTGCGCAAGGGGAATCCCCGTTAAAAGAAAGCCGCAATATTCGTCTTCACAACAGCATCTTCAAGTGGAAATATCCGCTTTGGTATAGCACCGATATAGAATGCAGTCATATCACGCTGATGGAAACTGCACGCTCCGGTATCTGGTACAGTGAACATGTCACGATGAAGGATTGTGTTCTTCAGGCACCGAAAACATTTCGCAGATGCTCTGATATCACACTTGAGAATGTACAGCTTCCCAATGCTCAGGAAACCTTCTGGAATTGTTCCGATATCCGGCTACAGCGAGTACATGCTGCCGGGGACTATTTTGCGATGAATGCCGAAAACATCACCATTGATGAATTCACCTTATCCGGTAACTATGCATTTGACGGTGCAAAGCATGTGGAGCTTCATCATGCAACGCTGTTATCCAAGGATGCCTTCTGGAATTGTGAAGATGTAACCGTCTATGATTCATTGATTATCGGAGAATATCTGGGATGGAATGCAAAGAATGTGCGTTTTGTGAATTGCACCATCGACAGTCTGCAGGGAATGTGTTATATGGATCATGTTGTACTGGAAAACTGTAAACTCCTCAATACCACACTGGCATTTGAGTATTCATCGGTACAGGCAGATATCACTTCCTCCATCGAAAGCATATCCAATCCATATGAAGGCAGAATTCGTGCAAAAGAAATCAAGGAAATTCGATTGGAAAAAGAGTATGTGGATCCGTCGGGAACACAGATCGAGGTGCAGGAGCTGAGTGCATGAATCCGTTGTTTGATACCGTCATTGAGCGAAGAAACACCAATTCTCTAAAATGGAATGTAGAGGAGGATACCATTGCCATGTGGGTGGCGGATATGGATTTTCGAACAGCTCCCTGTATACAAAAAGCGATGCAGAATACTGCAGCTCTAGGAATCTATGGCTATTGTGAGGTTCCGGAAGCCTTTTATACAAGTATTCAGGAATGGTGGAGGCAGGAGCACTGCTTTGCGATGGAACGGGAATGGATGATGTTCAGCAGCGGGGTGGTGCCGGCAATTTCTTCCATGGTTCGACGGCTGACACAGCCTGCGGAAAAGGTGGTAGTGCTGTCTCCAGTATATAATATTTTTTATAATTCCATTGTGAACAACGGCAGAAGGGTTCTTGCCAGCGAGCTGCTGTATGAGGGAGGTACCTATGAAATTGACTTTATCGATCTGGAGCAGAAGCTGCAGGATCCGCTTACAACACTGATGATCATGTGCAATCCGCATAATCCGATTGGTAAAATATGGAGCAGGGAGGAGCTGACACAGATCAATGCACTCTGCAGGAAGCATCATGTGATCGTCATCAGTGATGAGATTCACTGTGATCTCTGTGAGCCTGGAGAAAAGTATCTTCCCTTTGCCGCGGTAAATGCATCATGTCTGCAAAACAGTATTACCTGTCTGTCCGCAAGCAAGGCTTTTAATCTTGCCGGATTACAGGCTGCCTGTGTTGTGATTGCGGATGAGGGGATACGCAATCGGATATGGCGCGGCTTCCATACGGATGAGGTGGCGGAACCAAATGTTTTTGCCTGTGAAGCAACCATTGCCGCATGGATGGAGGGGAAGGACTGGCTGAAGGATTTGAACCATTACATCAGTGCCAACAAAAAACGGCACAGCACTATCTAAAAACACAGCTCCCTGAGCTGCATGCTGTCGAATCGCAGGCGACGTATCTGCTGTGGATTGACTGCCATGTACTGCATCCCTTTGTGGATCAGTTTTGTGATTTTCTGCATAAGGAACACGGGCTTCTTGTTTCCAAAGGCTCTGCCTATGGAAAAAGCGGAGAGGATTTTATAAGAATCAACATAGCCTGTCCCAATGCACTTATGCGCACGGGGCTTAAGCGGCTGTCAAAAGGCTATCGCGCATTTACGAAGCAGTTTTCAGAGTGCCGTTGAGCGTATAGAAACATTTGAAGCAGGAAGTGCTGTATACTAAGGGAATCGGGTGTTTTCATCAGGATAGCATCGATTCCTTTTTCTTATGATTCAGCACATAGCTCATGCTGCTGCAGGATCAGAAACTGTCTGATAAAATCATAACATCCTGTGATTTTAAATGATTCTTGAAAGCTTTTCCTGTATTTCATGCCACATTTGCGGTATAATTCACATAACAAACCTATTTTTGTGTAAAGTGGGGACTGTTAAGGAGAGGATGTTTTCTATGCTTCAGATAAAAAATATATACAAACAATATCAGACAGGCAGTTTGATCCAGAAGGCATTGGATGGCGTTAGCCTGAATCTGCGTGATAATGAGTTTGTCGCTATACTGGGACCGAGCGGCTCCGGTAAAACGACGCTTTTAAATATCATCGGGGGACTGGATCGCTATGATCAGGGGGATTTGATCATCAATGGTATCTCAACAAAGAAATACCGTGACAGAGATTGGGATTCATATCGAAATCATACCATTGGTTTTGTATTTCAAAGCTATAATCTGATACCGCACCAGACAGTGCTGGCCAATGTTGAGCTTGCATTGACGATTTCCGGGATATCCAAGGCAGAGCGAAGAGAAAAGGCCAAAAAAGCGCTGGAGGAGGTTGGACTGGGCAATCAGGGACATAAAAAGCCAAATCAGATGTCAGGCGGGCAGATGCAGCGCGTCGCCATAGCGCGTGCACTGGTGAATAATCCGGATATCCTGCTGGCGGATGAGCCGACCGGAGCACTGGACAGTGAAACGAGTGTGCAGGTAATGAATCTGCTGAAGGAGGTTGCCAAGGATCGTCTTGTGGTTATGGTTACCCATAATCCGGAGCTGGCACAGGATTATGCAACCCGTATCGTATCGCTGCGGGATGGCAGGATCCGCAGTGATTCCGATCCCTATGCAGTATGTGAGGAAGGGATGGAACAGCCTAAGCATAAAAATATGGGAAAGTCCTCCATGTCCTTTCTGACCTCGCTTTCTCTGAGCTTTCATAATCTTCGTACAAAAAAGGCAAGAACCATTCTGACCTCCTTTGCCGGTTCCATCGGTATTATCGGAATCGCATTGATACTTTCCCTTTCCAACGGTGTGAATCAGTATATTCAATCCATCGAGGAAGAAACCCTGTCCGAATATCCGCTGCAGATTCAGAGTACGGGCTTTGATATCACATCCATGATGACAGATGCCCATCCCGGCCAAAAGCAGGGGGATGATGAGGAAGACAAAATTCATGTTACTCAAATGATTACAAATATGTTTTCGAAAATCGGCTCCAACGATCTGACATCACTGAAGCAGTATCTGGACAGCGGAAAAACCGATATTGAGAAAAATACCAATTCGATCGAATACACCTATACGGTGGCTCCGCAGATTTACAGCACGAAAACGGATACTGTGCGTCAGGTACATCCGGATACCTCCTTTTCCTCACTGGGCTTTGGCTCCTCCAGCAACACCAACAGCATGATGTCCTCCATGATGAGCACGGATGTGTTTTATCAGATGCCGCAGGATACCGGGCTGTATGAGGATCAGTACGATATCAAAGCAGGCAGATGGCCCAAGCAGTATAATGAATGTGTACTCGTTCTGACAAAGAATGGCAATATCAATGATTTTATGCTGTACACACTGGGGCTGCGCGACTATGAGGAGCTTGACAAAATGGTGGAGCAGTTCTCCAGAGATGAGAAGGTAAAGGTTCCGGATGAGAGTCGCTCCTACAGCTATGATGAGCTTGTGGGAACCACCTATAAGCTCGTTGATGCCACTGATTATTATGTATATGATAAAAATTATCATGTATATAAGGATAAAACAGAAGATAAAAAGTATATGAAGCAGCTGGTTCAAAATGGTGAAGATGTAAAAATCGTCGGTGTTGTTCAGCCAAGCAGCTCAGCGACCGCGACGATGCTGAAGGCAGGAATCGGTTATCCTGCTGAGCTGACGATGCATGTGATCGAGCAGGCGAAGAACAGTGAAATTGTGAAGAAACAGCTGGCAAAGCCGAATACGGATGTATTCACCGGTAAGGCGTTCACAGATAAAAGCAGCAAGGCATTCGATATGAATTCTTTATTCACCGTGGATACACAGAAGCTGAAGCAGGCCTTTACCTTTGATCAGAGCAAGCTGAATATGGATATGTCAAAGCTTGATCTCAGCGGTATCAAGGTTGATATATCAAAGCTGCCGCAGATTGATTTTCAAAGTATTCTGTCCAATCTGGATGTTCAGATTTCACAGGAGCAGCTGCAAACGCTGGCAACCGCATTGCAGACGGATTTTCAGAAATATATGGTCGAGCATGCACTGCTTGATCCCACCAGGATGAATGAATATTTCCTTGCCTATCTGCAGAGCGATTCTGCACAGGCGCTGATTCAGAAGGAAATGAGCACGCTGCTGCAGCAAAGCGGATTGACCGGGCAGTTTGAAGCACAGCTGCAGAAGCAGATGCAGACGATCATGACACAGTATACATCCACACTCACAGCACAGCTGCAAAAGGAATTGAGCACACAGCTGCAGAGCCAGCTTGGAAATCTTGCAAGCAGTATGCAGGATGCAATTCAGATCGACGCAAGCGTATTTTCCAAGGCAATCAAAATGAATATGAATGAAGAAGAGCTTTCCGAGCTGATGATGTCCCTTATGACCACAGAGGTCTCCTCCTATGACGGTAATTTAAAAAATCTGGGATATGCCGATCTGGATAAGCCGGGCGGCATCAGCATCTATCCGAAGAATTTTGAAAGTAAGCAGAAGGTGATCGATGTACTGGATGGCTATAATGCAAATATGGAGAAGGTGGATGAGGACAAGGTGATTTCCTATACCGATTATGTGGGTACACTGATGTCCTCGGTGACTGATATTATCAATGTTATCAGCTATGTACTGATCGCCTTTGTCGCCATCTCACTTGTGGTATCGTCCATCATGATTGGTGTTATCACCTATATCAGTGTACTGGAACGAAAGAAGGAAATCGGTATTCTGCGTGCAATCGGTGCCTCCAAGAAAAATATTTCGCAGGTATTCAATGCGGAGACATTCATCATTGGTCTGCTGGCAGGTCTGCTTGGAATCATAATCACCCTGCTGCTGCTCATACCTGGCAATATGCTCATTCACCATCTGGCAGGAAATGTGGAGGTCAGTGCTGCTTTACCGCTGGCAGGCGGTGTCATATTGATTGTCCTGAGTGTCATTCTGACACTGATTGGCGGTTTGATCCCATCGAAGAAGGCGGCTCAGGAGGATCCGGTTACCGCCCTGCGTACAGAATAAGCTGATTGTTATATAGAATTTCAGAATTTTCAATGAAACAGAAATACAGCTGTGTGTGAGTATACTCCCGCAGCTTTTTTTATCAGGCTGACGATGTGCATTGTTTTTTTAAAGACTGAAATTCTCATACCATCATATATCTGCTCTCCTGATCACAGCAAATATACATAAAGCATAACCTTTGCGAAGCATTTGTTTTTTTTATGTTAGTTTTATAGCTTAAATTATAACCTATTTGATAAAAAAAGAGCTTTTTTATTGCCTTAAGAAAGCAAAAACGGTTATAATTTTACAGTAATGCTGCATATGGTTATCTGTGCAGCTCTTACAGAGAAAGGGGTGGAGAGTTATGAAACGATGGTTTTCCCTGATCCTGGCTGGATGTATGCTGATGCAACTAACACTTGGTTCTTCTTCCGGCTATATGAAGGCTGAAACAGAGTCTGAAGGACCTGCAGAAGTGTCAGATGAAGTGCAGGTGCAGAATGTGGAACCGCAACCGGAAGCAGCTGTAGAACAGGAACAGCCGGTACAGAATGTTTCGGAGGAAGAAACGCAGACGCAGGATCAAAAAGATGAGAAACCACGAACAACTCCCATAGAACAAAATAGCAATGAGGGCAAAGAGGAGCCTGTTCGAAAACAGATCAACGGCAGTATTACCGTTTCTTTTTTAACAGGTAAAGGATTGTCTGAGCGTCAGAGCTTTCAACTGACGCTGAAGCACGGCAGTGAGGAGGAAACAAGAACTGCTGTTCTGGAGGCTGCGCAGGGAGCTTCCGCTGTATCTGCTGTTTTCGAAAATCTTCCGAAAGGCACCTATACGCTGCAGGTGGCTGCGAAAGGGTATCGAACATATGAGCAGATATTTCAGATGGACGGGTATGATCAAAGCATTCAGCTGTATCTTGGTACAGCACCGCAGCTGTTTGAGGATGTACAGCCGGGATTGCTGGCATATGCGGCATCGAATGTACAAATCAAGGATTTCGTAGATGCGCTGGATCGGGGAAGTGCGGACAGCATTTATGATATCAATCAGGATGGAACGGTGGATCTTGCGGATTTACAGAGGCTCTATGATGAGCGCAGGGAATATAAGCAGCAAACCTCCGCTATAGAACGAAGAGTTCCAAAAAGCGCTGTAGGTGTTTCCATTGAAGCGGGAACGCAACTCGTTTCCGGAAAGCTGGAGGATGTATTGGCTGCGGAATCTGCTGTGACGTTGAAACATGCCGACGGACAGGCGATCAGCACAGACCATCCGTTGCAGCTGACCTTTGATTTTCAGCAGAATGAAAACCCGATCCGCATGGAAGGCTTTACCATTCAGGCACCGCTTGAGAGTGTAAACAAAATTGCGGATGGAATGATTCTTGTTGAAATCGAGGGACAGGATGAGCCGTTGCAGGTGCCAATTGTAAATTACTACCGTTCCCGTCGTGCTGCGTCCTCTCCTTATGTGGAAATGGATGTGAGGGGAAATCTGATTGTGCATCTCGGTGATCAGATTGCAGTGAAAAAGGTGACGATTAAGGTAACCAAAACGACACAGGCGCAGGGTAGTCTGGTCGAGATTTCCAAGGTTGAATTTCTAAATGACATGGAAACACGTATTCCGGAGCCGGAGATGAATATACCGAAAAATCTGCAGGGAACTGCCGGAGATAAAAAATTCACAGTTTCATGGACTCCGGAGAGAAACGTAACGGGCTATGAGGTGCGAATTGAGGCAGACGGATACCGTGAGGTTGTCAAAACAACGGTACCAAGTGTGACCGTCACACAATTTAAAAAGGACAAGCTGGAAAACAAAAAGGAGTATATGGTTTCTGTACAGTCTGTGAACTGTGATTGGAAAAGCGGGTATTCTGCACCGATAACATTGACGCCACAGACCAGCAGTAAGCCGGCGGCACCGGATGATGTAAAGGCGTCCGGCGGTTACCGCTCCATAAGCTTATCCTGGAAAAACATGAAGGATACAGATAGCTATCATGTATTCTACAAAGAAGAGATCGGAGATTCCTTTACAAAAATCAGCAATATCACAAAAACAAGTTACACGCTGGAAGGTTTAAAGGATGAAACCACGTATATTCTGTACGTCACGGGTGTTAATGAACTGGGAGAGGGTCCAGGCTCCATGAAGGTTAAGGCATCCACGCTAAGTGTAAAGCGTGCGCAGATGCCTTCCTATAAGCTGATCAATGATTCCAACGGAGAAGGAAAGCTCACACAGCATATCGTCTCTGCAAAGCATGTTGTCGGAAGCATGGTAAACAGCAGTCTGGATACAGATGCCCAAAGTGCCAACGGTCTTGTGGATGACAGCTATGAGTCCTACTATCGTTTAGAGGACTGGGATGACGCGGTCAGCTATCACCAGTGGCAGTGGGGGACTACCGTACAGCTGGATCAGGAGTATACAATGGATCGCTTCACACTGGCTGCACCGATGGATACGGTCGGCTATGGAGCTGCGGCAATCTACTATTGGGACAGTGAACAGAATAAGGAAGTACAGGCATCGAATGTTCGCATACAACAGAAGGATGACGGACAGGGAAGAAAATATTATGTGATCAAGCTGGCAAAGCCGATTAAGACAAGCCGCGTGCGTTTTGGTCTGACTACATCCGGCGGTGTAAGAAACATCATGGTGGCAGAAATCCGTTTCTTCCAATACGATTCTCTGGAATCGGATATTCAGGCATTATTTGCTGATGATCTTCATCTGACACTGGCAAAGGATGTGGACACAGAGCTTCTGAATACACTGCAGCAGCGTCTTGACACCAAGGATCATGGAGAATATCATCCGGATCAAAAAGCACTGCAGGTGGAACTGGATACAGCGAAGCAGCTGTATGCGGAACAGGATACGCTGAACGATACGATTGCAGTACATGCCAATCTTCGCTCAAACAAAGATTCCGGTATCTCTGTAGGTGGTCTGAATGCATGGCAGCCGCTGGGTATCAGTGCTTATGCAGGACAGGAGCTGGTCATTTATGTAGGAAATCCGGGAATGAAAACCGGGCAGAACAGTTCCCTGAGTCTTGTTGCAACACAGCAGCATGCGGAGGCAAGCGGATTTGCCAAGACGGTCGGCAATTTGAAAATCGGCAGAAATGAAATAACGATTCCGCAGATTACTTCTACCGATGTTGAAAAGGGTGGCGCGCTCTATCTTCAATATAACGGAAACAAGGACACGGATCAGTATGCGGTAAGAGTCAGCTCAGGCACAAGGGTTCCAACGCTTGATCTGTATCAGGTAAAGGATAAAGAAGAACGGATGAAAAGAATCCGTACCTACATCGAAGAGCTGCAAGACTTTGTCCCGAATTTGCAGCAGCAGCATGAGAAAGATCATAAAACAGAGGGCAATGAGCAGGTATCCTATGCATACGACGAGAAAACGTGTGCTTTGAATATCACGGATATCATGCTGGATCAGATGATGTATTCCATACCGGCATCTCAGGTTTGGAATGCGGTGAATGACGGCTCTGTAGAGGCAGGCGCTGAAAAGCTGAATGCTTCCCTTAACGCAATGGATGACATGATGACGCTTTTCTATCAGCATAAGGGACTCACTGATAACTTTAAGGAAGGTACTGCACAAAATGTGAAGGACAAGAATCATTTACCTGCACAGCATTTGAATATTCGATACATGAAAATGTTTGACGGCGCCTTTATGTATGCTTCCGGCAATCATATCGGTGTGGAATGGGGTTCCACACGCGGACTGGTGAACAGCAAGCCGGTAGAGGTTGATGAAAACGGAAAGAAAATCGGGGTTGGAACATACTTCGGCTGGGGCATTGCTCATGAAATCGGACATAACATCAATCAGGGAAGCTATGCAATTGCTGAAATCACAAACAATTATTTCTCCCTTCTGGCACAGGCAGATGAGACGAATAACGGTGTGCGGTTCAAATATGAGGATGTATACAAAAAAGTAACATCCAATGTAACGGGGCGGAGTGACAATGTATTCACACAGCTTGGAATGTACTGGCAGCTGCATCTGGCATATGATCGCGGATATAATTACAGAACCTATGCGGATTATGATGAAATATTCAAAAATCTGTTCTTTGCGCGCGTAGACAGCTATGCAAGAAATACAGCATTGGCACCTGCTCCTAATGGTATCAAGCTGACACTTGGCAAGGATGCCGAGCAGAATATCATGCGGTTGGCGAGTGCTGCGGCAGAAAAGGATTTGAGTGACTTCTTCCAGCGCTGGGGTATGGTGATGGATGCGGATACCAAAGCATATATGCAGCAGTTTGAAAAGGAAGCACGCGCCATCTATTATGTAAATGATGAAGCACGTGCCTATGAAATCGAGCATGGCGCAAGTGAAGGTATCAGCGGCAGGGATGTTGCCACTGCATCTGTTTCAAAGAATGATCGCTCCAGTGTAACACTGACACTGGGCAATACTGCAGATCAGGCAGATGCAATTCTCGGTTATGAAATTGTAAGAACGACCTATGATCAGGGAAAGCAAAAGGACGAGGTTGTCGGATTTACCATGGACAAAAAATTCACAGATCAGCTGGGTCCAGTAAGCAACCGCTCTGTTTCCTATAAGGTGACTGCGGTTGATAAATTCCTGAACCGCTCAGCGGCCGTACAGGTTTCTCCAGTCAAGGTAGAGGGTGACGGCAGTCAGGTTAAGGACAGCTGGACCATCACGACGAATATGCTGTCAAAAGATGATGAACAGAAGCCGGCAGAAGGCGAGGATCCATGTGCTCCGCAGCTGAAATCAGCGGCATACCGCATGATTGATGACGGCACGGCAGAAGAAAACACCTATACCGGTGCATCTACAAATGCGGATTCGCAGATTACGATCAATATGGGGAAAACCACGGAAGTGACAGCCCTGCGTTATCACCGCGGTACGGATGAACGTTATGATATGACAGATTACAGGATTGAAATCAGTCAGGATGGCAAAACATTTAAAAAGCTTAAAGAAGGAACCTTCGACTTTAAGGATGATGTGGCAACTGTCTATTTCCAAAATGCGGACAACGACCCATGGATAGTAACCTATGATGCTGTTTATGTACGTATCACTGCCTTAAACAAGAAAAACAGCACACTGGTCATTCCGGAATTGGATATTCTGGGACCAACGGGTGATAATATCGAATTTTATAATGAGGAAGCGGCAGAGACAGCGTCAATCGGTATTCTGAAAGAAGATGTTATCCTTCAGGAGAAAGATGAAACGCATGAGGAACAGAAGATTGAAAAGGGATCTCTGATTTTTACAGGAACTTATAAGGGAAACCCGGCTTATAATGTCGTTATGCTGTATGATGAAGCAGGAAATATTATCGGCGGAACAGACGCAGAGGGTTCTCTGATTGCCAATCAGGTTATTTTTGCCCCAAATCCACAGAATGCATTGCTTGGTGAGGTTTCCGAGGGTACCTGGGTATACTGGATTGCAGAAAAAGATTTGAACAGTGAGCAGCTGCCTGAAAAAGTCCGTGCAGAGCTGTATCGTGTAGATAATGCCCTGACCAATGAGGGACAGCGGCTGGTCAGCGATACCCTGCTCGTCAAGATTCCGGAGATTTTGCCGGAAATCACATTGACAAAATAATACTGAAAAGCAAGGAAAAGAAAGGAGAAGGCTGATGAAAACATGGCTGCAGCGAGGAGTATCCCTGTTACTGATTTGCCTGCTGGCAGGTCCCATCGCCATCCAGGCGGATACGATTGAAAAAATTATCCTTACCGCGAAGGAGAATCAGGTAGAGGCTGTACTCATACCATCCGATACCAAGGATACGATACGTTCCTTACAACTGAGCTTTCAGATCAAGGCGAAGCAGGGGAAGGTACTGAAAGAACATGTACAGTTCAGGTTTCACCGTGATATCAAAAGCGATGTACAGGAATGGCGCTATCAGGAGGATACCGGGAGGCTGACCATCTATCTTTCCGGTGATGAGCATCTGTATGCACAGGATGAATTGCATCTTGGAATGGTGGAATTGAAGCTTGCCGCTGGAACTAAGGCGGAAGTAAGCGTAATCGAAGACAGTCTGAAAACCGTAAACGATGTATATGCGGTCAATGAGGTATCCGGTATGGATGCAATCGCACCGGTTACGATAGAAAAAGCAGGTTCCGGTGATAACAATGTGCCTTCAGAAACTCCGGATACAAATAAACCGCAGGAGAATGACAAGGAAAGTACGCCGGAAGGAAAACCGGACATTCCGGATACGGGTAAACCTGATAACTCTCAGGAGAACACACCTCTTGATGCTTCAAAGGCAGATACATCTGAGAAAGCTCAGAATAAGGGAAGTGTGGACAAAGCGGAAAAGGGTGTCGATACGGGTGATAAAACACAGGCGCAGATATACGCATTAGGCATGCTCGGTGCTCTTGTGGCAGGCGGTATCCTCTTGATTTTGAAAAAGAAAAAAGAACTGCAAATTAAGTAAAGAAGGATAGAGTCAAGGAATTCAATATGGTTTCCCTGACTCTTTTTTTACAGTTTGCTTAAGCTGGATATCTTGTATCATGTGCTTTCCTTATGGTAAGCAGCAAAGAAGCGATTTGCAGGTTTCTCCATGCGATATGCTGTACAGTCGCTGTCGCAGTAATGATATTTGTGTCATGCAGAGGCTATTTAGAAAGACAATACGCCTTTATGAAATAATTTTCAGTATTGATGACATTATTTTCATAAAACTGTGAAAATTTATTGACATCCATGCATTCACCCCGTATAATTTCAATAAGCCTACTAAAACGCTAGGTATTTGAAAGAGAGGGAGCAATATGAAAGAGAAAGCATATAAATTTGAAACCCTGCAGCTGCATGCCGGACAGGAGGAGCCAGACAGCGCAACCGATGCAAGAGCAGTACCAATCTATGCGACAACATCCTATGTATTCAAGGATTCCGAGCAGGCAGCACAGCGTTTCGCCTTACGTGAGGGGGGCAATATCTACAGCCGTCTGATGAATCCGACATCGGATGTGTTTGAACAGCGGATGGCCGCGTTGGAGAATGGCGCTGCGGCTTTGGCTACGGCATCCGGGTCTGCGGCAATCGATTATGCAATCCGCAATATCGTGACCTGCGGCGATCATATCGTTTCCTCCTCTACGGTCTACGGGGGAACCTATAATCTGTTTGCCAACACACTGACAGACAGCGGCATCACGACTTCGTTTGTGGACGGAAGTGATCCGAAAAACTTTGAAGAAGCCATTCAGGATAATACAAAGGCTGTGTATCTGGAATCCCTTGGAAATCCGAATGCGGATATCATCGATCTGGAGGCTGTTTCAGAAATCGCCCATCGTCATGGTATTCCGGTGATTGTCGATAACACATTTGCCACACCGTTTTTATTCCGTCCGCTCGAGCACGGAGCGGATATCGTTGTCCATTCCGCAACCAAGTTCATCGGCGGACATGGAACGGTTATGGGCGGTGTCATTGTGGACGGAGGACGCTTTGACTGGGCACAGAACGATAAATTCCCGGGGCTGTCAAAACCTAATCCTTCCTATCACGGCATTGTCTTTACGCAAGCCGTGGGGAATATCGCCTATATCATGAAGATCCGGACTACATTGATGCGTGATCAGGGAGCATGTCTGTCCCCGTTCAATTCATTTCTGCTGCTGCAGGGGCTGGAGACATTATCTCTGCGTGTGGAACGCCACGTAGAAAATGCAGGAAAGGTCGTTGACTTTCTGCAGAAGCAGCCTAAGGTGGCTGCGGTGCATCATCCCTCTCTTGCACAGGGGAGAGAGAAAGAACTGTATGATCGCTATTATCCAAAGGGAGGCGCATCCATCTTCACCTTTGAGATAAAGGGAAGTGAGGAACAGGCGAGAACCTTCACGGAATCTCTGTCCGTTTTCTCGCTGCTTGCAAATGTGGCGGACGTGAAATCCCTTGTAATTCATCCGGCCTCCACAACCCATTCACAGATGAGTGCACAGGAGCTGGCAGCTGTTAAAATCACACCGCAGACTGTACGGCTTTCCATTGGCACTGAGCATATTGACGATATACTGGAAGACCTGCGGCAGGGATTCACAGCTATATCAGCTGGCAAATAAAATGACAGATGTGCATTTCTTGTGTATAATAATTCACAGAGAAAGTGAGGACATACGATATGACATGGATGTGCAGTATTTGTGGATACACCTATGACGGTGAGGATTTCACAAAGGAAGCGGATGATTATCTGTGCCCGTTATGCGACAGCGGAAAAGAGAGCTTCCAGCAGCGTGATCTGGCAACGGAAATCACAGCAGCAACCAATCAGTATTTTGCGGTCAAGGAAGAAAAATAAAAATCTGATCTGCATACAAAAAAAGGTGTCATCACTTATGTGTTATCTAAGTGTTTGACACCCTTTTTCTGTTCCTATACAGTCTGCACTCCTGACCAGCTTTTCGATGCGGGAATGCGGAAAGGAACCCAGGCAGAGAAGGGAGCTTTCCAGACGGTCCTCCTCGGTGAAAGTGGGTATGCGGGAAAAATAGGAAATCAGCTCGCAATATGTGTGATAGGTTTTCTGCAGCTGTCCCTTTCCAGCCTGTGTAAGACAGATGCTCTGATAGCTTTTTTTCTCAATCAAACCTTCACTGATCAGCTTTTGTAGCATACGGCTGGCAGCCGGCAGTGAGATGGACAGCTTTCTTGCGATATCCACGCAGTGCAGGCATTCCTGCTCCTGAAACAACTCATACAGGGCGATGTAATAGTGAACGCGGCGATTATAGCTGATATCACTCATACGCTTCATACCCCAATGCTTGAATGGCTTGAAACAGCTCCTCTTTATTGAGCGGATGATTGCTGTATACATCGACAACTTCCTTTTGAAGATTTACAAGGGCAGCCGTATCCTGCATCTGATTAAGTCTGTGTTCAATGCTTGCCGCGCAGCTTTCACAATGCATACCGTGTATATGATACTGCTCATGTATTGCATATTGATCCGTCTGTACGCTGTCTCTGAATACAGGTCCGCCGCCACCGCAGCAGCCGTTTTTTATTCTTTTTCTTGACCGATGGAAGGCAAAGACAATATACAAAACGAGTAGTATGAGTATGATGATGGTTGCCATCACCTCACCCCCTTTTTTCAGATAAAGTTTAACACAGCTAACAAAATGTGTCAATGCCATTTCCTGTATGCAATCGCTCTTGCCGTATGCAGAAGGGGATGCGAAAACCTGTTGTATCCATTTTCTGCTTGCCTGCTTGATGAACGCATTCCTTATGATAAGCATGCTCTTTTTATAAGCTGCCTGCGCTCACATACTGCGACGATCTCTATCAGAATATGCTAAGAGCAGCCTTACAAGGACTCATAAAAGCATTCAAAAACATAGGATAGAAAAAAAGGATGTAAAAAGAGCGATAAGTGGCTTTAGAGGACACATACGATAAGTGAATACAAAATAGAAAGAAGAATCATGCTTTCAGAAAAGGAACGTCGTAAGAAGAAATGCAAAAAAGCTTCAAAAGAGATTGACATACGGAGCCCTGATGAAGTATACTTATTCCATAAGTTAGATTAAGATAACTTAATAGGCAGAGGGATTCCTCTATTTCTTATTAGAACTATAGTTAGATTAATCTAACATAAAGGAGGAAACATCGTGTCGTTTGTTGAACTGATTGCATACTATGCAGCACCAACATTGGAGGGTATGAAGCCTTCCTGTCTGTTCAGCTGCAGAGATAGTGAAGTTGGAAATGTAGAAGAATTTGTTCTGGCATATAACCGCTGTCTGAATCCAAAACGGATTTATCTTCAGATTATGAAGCATTCACCGGATTTCAAGCTGATCCTCGTATATCACAAGGATCTTCTGGATACGCATCTGTGTCAGGAGGATATACAGCAGTTTCTGTCTGCTTTCGGATACGGCTTTGTGACGACCAGACAGGCGCTTTATCATCTGCAGGAACATATGTGCAAGGAATGCTTTCCTCATGAAATCGGTGTCTTTCTCGGATATCCGCTGGATGATGTTGTGTCGTTTATACAGAACAACGGAAAAAATTATCAGGAAATCGGATACTGGAAGATTTATCACAATCTCTCCCGTGCGAGAAAAACAACGGCACGCTTTCTGCAGAGCATGGAATGTACTCTGGAAAAACTGCAGGAAGGCATTCCTCTGGAACAGCTGATAACAGCTTAGGAAAGGATGGAATCACATGAATATTCTTATCGCATACTGGTCAGGAACCGGAAATACAGAGGCTATGGCAAATGCTGTTGCACAGGGCGTTGAAAAGGCAGGAAAGCATGCTGATGTCGTTCATGTCGCAGATCAGCCGGATGTATCCGCATATGATTACATTATCTTCGGATGTCCTGCCATGGGCGCGGAGGTACTGGAGGAGTCAGAATTTGAACCCTTCTTCATGCAGGCAGAAGGAACTCTGATGAATAAAAAGGTTGCGCTGTTTGGCTCCTACGGATGGGGCAGCGGTGAATGGATGCAGAGCTGGGAGGAACGTGTGGAAGCAGCCGGAGCCAATCTGTTTGAAAACGGACTGATTATAAATTACACACCGGATGCTGACGGCCTGGATGCCTGTGAGTCCTTGGGAGAACGCTTCGCCAATGCATAAAAACGTGTGCAGATCATTCGGTCTGTATTTCGTTTAGAAAGCCTTTGATAAAATCGTTTCTTTACAGTTATCTTCGGGCATATTCCTTGACAGTCGAAGACTGAAAGGGCATACAAGGAAAAAACTGGTTGACAGGCATGTTAGCCTGTGCTAATATTTGGGTGTGAAAGGTTAGCGTTTGCTAACAAAGGAGGTTGACATATGGTACTGACAGCTGCACCGATTGGAAAAAACTTTCAAATCGCAAAGGTGAATGGTAAGGATGAGGTTCGCAGTCATCTGGCGGCACTTGGTTTTGTAGAGGGTGCTGACGTAAGCGTGGTGAATGAGCTGAGCGGCAATGTCATCATCCATGTAAAGGATACACGGATTGCATTGGATAAGAGCCTGTCCAACCGCATCCATGTGAAATAGGAGGGAAATGAGCATGACATTAAAGGAAGTAAAACCTGGAAACAGTGTCACGATCCGCAGACTAAATTCTACCGGGCCGGTTAAGAAAAAGCTGATGGATATGGGACTTACCAAAAACACGGAAGTGTATATCCGCAAGGTTGCTCCGCTGGGAGATCCAATCGAGCTTACCGTGCGCGGTTATGAGCTGAGTATCCGTAAGGCGGATGCGGCACTGATCGAAGTGGAATAACATGTATTTTTTTTGAAGATTGAGTTAGGTTAAGCTAACAGAGGAGGGAGATTATGTACAGAATCGCATTGGCTGGAAATCCAAACTGTGGAAAGACAACGATGTTCAATGCACTGACAGGCAGTAACCAATATGTAGGCAACTGGCCGGGCGTAACCGTAGAGAAAAAAGAAGGGAAGCTGAAGGGTCATAAAGATATCGTGATTACCGACCTTCCGGGTATCTATTCCCTGTCACCGTATTCTCTGGATGAAGTGGTGGCAAGAAACTATCTGGTGGAAGAACAGCCGGATTTGATTATCAATATTATCGACGCAACAAATCTGGAGAGAAATCTGTATCTGACAACACAGCTGCAGGAAACGGGTATTCCGGTTGTTGCGGCACTGAATATGATGGATTTGATGCAGCAGAATAAAACAGAAGTGAACACATGCAAGCTGTCTGATCTGTTAAATATTCCGGTTGTGGAGGTATCCGCATTGAAAAACCGCGGACTGGATGAACTGATTCAGAAAGCAGTCGGTATGCTCAGTAACAAACATACTGCCTTTACCAATATTTACGAAGGACTGCTGAAGGATTGTCTGCTGAAAATTGCTGATCTGAGCGCCGTGCAGGCAAAGGGAGCCAGCAGCTTCTGGTATGCGGTGAAATATCTGGAAAATGATGAGAAAATTATGACATCCGCACCGCTAAACAGTACAGACAGCAGCATCGTAAATGCTTTGCGTAAGGAGCTGGAGGATAGCTATGACGATGATGCCGAAAGCATTATCACCAATGAACGCTATGAATACATCGCTAAGCTGATGAAGCAGACCTATGTGAAAAAGCACAGCGGTATGAATGTATCTGACCGTATTGACCGTTTTGTTACCAACCGCTGGCTCGCATTGCCGATCTTCGCTGTGGTGATGTATCTGGTATACTATGTATCCGTAACGACGGTTGGTACGTATGTGACGGACTGGACAAATGATGTGCTGTTTGGAGATATCATTCCTCCTGCTGTGACTTCCTTTCTGGAAGGCATTGGAACTGCAGGCTGGCTGGTTTCTCTGCTTGTCGATGGTATCATTGCCGGTATCGGGGCAGTTCTCGGCTTTGTTCCGCAGATGCTGGTGCTCTTCCTGTTTCTGGCGATTCTGGAAGACTGCGGCTATATGGCACGTATCGCCTTTATCATGGACCGTATTTTCCGCAAATTCGGATTATCCGGTAAATCCTTTATTCCGATGCTGATCGGAACCGGCTGCGGTGTGCCGGGCATCATGGCAAGCCGTACGATTGAAAGTGAAAAGGATCGCCGTATGACGATCATGACAACGACCTTCATTCCATGCAGCGCCAAGCTTCCTATTATTGCACTGATTGCCGGAGCGCTGTTCCACGGAGCAAGCTGGGTGGCACCGAGCGCATATTTTGTCGGCATTGCTGCCATCATATTATCTGGTATCATGTTGAAGAAAACACGTATGTTTGCAGGTGATCCGTCACCGTTTGTCATGGAGCTTCCTGCCTACCACGTTCCAAAGACTTTGAATGTTCTTCGCAGTATGTGGGAGCGCGGATGGAGTTTTATCAAGAAAGCGGGAAGCATTATTCTGCTGTCTACGATCTTTATCTGGTTTACTTCCAACTTCGGCTTCGTAAACGGAGGCTTCACCATGCTGGAAGAATCGCAGCTAAACGAAAGCTTCCTGGCGAATCTGGGCTCTGCGATTGCACCGCTGTTTGCACCGCTGGGCTGGGGAGACTGGCAGGCATCCGTTGCCGCAATTACCGGTCTGGTCGCAAAGGAAAATGTCGTGGCTACCTTTGGTATCCTGTACGGCTTTGCCGAAGTGGCAGAGGATGGATCAGAAATCTGGGGAACGCTGGCAGCAAGCTTCACGGTTGCAGCAGCATACTCCTTCCTGGTATTCAATCTGCTGTGCGCACCATGCTTTGCCGCAATCGGTGCGATCAAGCGTGAAATGAACAATGCGAAATGGACGATCTTCGCTGTCGCTTATCAGTGTGTATTCGCCTATGTGATTGCCTTTATGATCTTCCAGTTCGCAACCTTCTTTACAACCGGCGTATTCGGGATCGGTCTGATCATCGCTCTGCTTTTCCTGCTGGTTATGCTGTATCTGCTGTTTCGTCCGGAATCTAAAAAACAGGTGCATCTTGAAAAAGTAAAGGTCAATGCCTGACACCAAGAAAGAGAGGATTGATGAAGGATGGCTACCATTATCATTTCATTACTTTTGCTGCTGCTGATCATCCTTGCACTGCGGTCGATTCGCAAAGAGGAATCCTGCAGTGGGGGATGCAGCGGCTGTTCAAAAGGCTGTAAAAGCGGACAAGCTCTGTATGAGGCCTATCAGCAGGGAGAAAAGCAGCAGGTATGATATAGAAATCTTATCGCTGCTGTCTTCGCATTCGCGGCTTTCAATCGTATTGAAAAGGGGAATCGAGCTGCTGTTGCTGCATATCACAGCACTGGATTTCCCTGTTTTTATAGCATCGTCACCGCATGAGAACCTTATCCTGTATGAGTATGCTATCCTTCCTGCATGCACCAAAAGCCATGCGCCAATAGGGGATGTGAAAGCAGTGGGACAGTGTGATGGATCTATTGCCCGAGGTGCTCATCATTGGAAAACGGCAATGGTGTACAAGAAGACAGGGCCATCGCATAGCAGGTGTCAGGATATGTTTATAGTGTGTGCAGCTTCTCTTGAAAGCTGGGTGCTAAAGCGTGCAGCTTTCATGGCTGTATACAAGAAATAATGAAAAAAAGAATTGACAGTAAGCGATACCAATGATATTATTTACCCGTAAAAAGTGAATACTTCGTGGTGTGTTACTGTTATCAATAACAGGCATTAACTATTTGAGAAGATGGATTACCGAGTAAAGGCGGAGTCTGTCCAATCGAAGAGTGATGCCTGTTTTTTTTGCATTGCGAAGGATTCAAAAAAAGAAAGGTAGGAGAAAAAATGGTAGGAATTATTCTTGCAAGTCACGGTGATTTTGCGAAAGGCATTCTGCAATCCGGGGAAATGATTTTCGGAACGCAGCCCGATGTAAAAGCAGTAACACTGCAGCCAAGTGAAGGACCGGATGACATTCGCGCAAAAATGGAAGAAGCAATCACTACATTCGAAAATCCTGAACAGGTCCTGTTCATGGTAGACCTCTGGGGCGGTACACCGTTCAATCAGACAAGTGGACTGATCAACGGACATGAAGACACATGGGCTGTCGTTACAGGATTGAATCTGCCGATGCTGATTGAAGCATTTGCATCCAGAATGTCAATGGAATCCGCACAGGAGATTGCCGCACATGTATATGGGGTGGCAAAGGAAGGGGTTCGATTGCTTCCGGAGGCACTGGAGCCTGCACAGGAAAAACAGGCAGCTGAGCCGGTGACGCCGCAGGGAGCGATTCCTGAGGGAACCGTAATCGGAGACGGCCATATCAAATATGTGCTGGCACGTATTGATTCCCGTCTGCTGCATGGACAGGTAGCCACAGCATGGACAAAAACCGTGAAGCCAACGCGTATCATCGTGGTTTCCGACGGTGTAGCAAAGGATGAGCTGCGAAAAAACCTGATTGAACAGGCGGCTCCTCCGGGTGTGAAGGCCAATGTTGTTCCGGTTGATAAAATGATTCAGGTCGCTAAGGATCCGCGCTTTGGAAATACAAAAGCGATGCTGCTGTTTGAAACTCCGCAGGATGCGCTTCGTGCCATTGAAGGCGGCGTTGATGTGAAGGAGCTGAATATCGGCTCCATGGCACATTCCGTCGGAAAGATTGCAGTTAGCAAGGTGCTGTCACTTGGCAAGGATGATGTTAAAACCTTTGAAAAGCTGAAAGCAAAGGGAATTCAGTTTGATGTGCGCAAGGTACCAAACGATTCCAAAGAAAATATGGACGATATTATAAAGAAAGCCAAAGCAGAGCTGGCTTAAGGAACAGGAGGAAATCATAATGTCAATTATCACAATTTTACTAATCGTTCTTGTTGCTCTTCTGGCTGGTATGGAAGGGGTACTGGATGAATTTCAGTTCCATCAGCCACTGGTAGCATGTACGCTGATCGGTATCGTAAGCGGTCATATGAAGGAAGGTATCATATTGGGAGGCTCCCTGCAGATGATGGCGCTGGGATGGGCAAACGTTGGAGCAGCGATTGCTCCGGATGCCGCCCTGGCTTCTGTTGCATCGGCCATCATCATGGTATTGGGATTGCAGGGTGGAGCAACCGATGTAAATAACGCAATTTCCACTTCCATTGCTGTTGCCGTACCGCTGTCCGTAGCAGGTCTGTTTTTAACAATGATCTGCCGTACTATTGCGATTCCAATGGTTCACTTTATGGATGCCGCTGCTGAAAAGGGAAATATCCGCATGATGGAGGTATGGCAGATGCTTGCTATCCTGCTGCAGGGTGTACGTATCGCGATTCCTGCTGCCGCCCTGTGTGTTGTATCTCCGGGTGTTGTTACGGATGTTTTGAATCAGATGCCATCCTGGCTGTCCGGTGGTATGGCAGTCGGTGGAGGAATGGTTGCCGCAGTAGGGTATGCCATGGTTATCAACATGATGGCAACAAAGGAAACCTGGCCGTTCTTCGCTCTGGGCTTTGTGCTAGCCGCACTGAACCAGCTGACGCTGATCGCACTGGGCGTAATCGGGGTTGTCATTGCACTGATTTATCTGGGACTGAAGGAGCACGGTGGTTCCAATAACGGCGGAGGAAGCAGTAATACCGGTGATCCGCTTGGCGATATATTGAATGATTATTGATCTTGAAGGAGGAAGAAAACATGGAGAAAATTACATTATCGAAAAAAGATCGTTTGTCAGTTGCATGGCGTCATCAGTTCCTTCAGGGTTCCTGGAATTATGAACGTATGCAGAATGGCGGCTGGTGTTATTCCATCATCCCTGCCATTAAAAAGCTGTATCCGAATAAGGATGATCAGATTGCCGCATTGAAGCGTCATATGGAATTCTATAATACGCATCCTTATGTGTCTGCACCGGTTATGGGTGTAACGCTGGCACTTGAAGAGGAGCGTGCCAACGGTGTGTCTGTGGATGATGCGGCAATACAGGGTGTCAAGGTCGGTATGATGGGACCGCTGGCAGGTGTCGGAGATCCGGTATTCTGGTTTACCCTGCGTCCGATTCTGGGAGCGCTTGGCGCATCCCTGGCATTGTCCGGAAACATCATCGGACCACTGCTGTTCTTTGTGGCATGGAATGTGATCCGCTGGGCCTTTATCTGGTATACACAGGAGTTCGGCTACAAGGTGGGAACCTCTATTGTAAAGGATCTTTCCGGTGGTCTGCTTGGTAAAATAACAAGCGGGGCATCCATTCTGGGTATGTTTATCATCGGATCTCTTGTACAGCGCTGGGTAAGCATTTCCTTTACACCGGTTGTATCTACGGTTACACAGTCAAAGGGAGCGTTCATTGACTGGGATAACCTGTCCAGCGGCATTGACGGTGTACGTGAGGCTATTACGCAGTATGATGCACTGGGAAGCACCGGCTTAAATGTGGAAAAGGTGACAACCCTGCAGCAGAATCTGGATCAGCTGATTCCGGGACTGGCAGCATTGCTGCTGACGCTGCTGTGCTGCTGGCTGTTAAAGAAAAAGGTATCACCGATCATCATTATCATAGCTTTATTCATCGTAGGTATTCTGGCACGTCTTGGCGGCGTGATGTAGGAGCCGTTTAAAAAGGTTGCATAGCTTCGCGGCAGAGGAGGAAATCAGATATGGTACAGTCAAGAAACACAACGGTGGATTATACAGTCAAGGGTATTTCCTATATGGGATTATCAGCGTATGGGAAGATCATGGTAGGGGATCGGGCCTTCGAGTTTTATAATGATCGCAATGTTAAGGATTATATTCAGATTCCCTGGGACGAGGTGGATACCATCGTTGCTTCTGTATTGTTCAAAGGCAGAAAGATTTCACGCTTTGCAGTCATGACAAAAAGCAGCGGTACATTCTCCTTCTCCTCCCGCGACAACAAAGCCCTGCTGCGTGCGGTCGCAAACTATGTAGACAAAGAGCGGATGGTGCGTTCCCTGAGCTTCCTTGATGTCACCAAACGAAGTATCAGACGCATCGTTCACAGAAAAAAAGAGGATCAGGCATCCTGCTGATACAGCGTGCTTACAAAAAGGGTTTCAACAGAAATGTTGACTCCCTTTTTCAGCATATGGGTACATGTGAATAGTAAAGAAATACAGGCGGAATATGGAAATCGAATGTTGTTTTTTTCCTTTACAATATCTTCCAAACTTGGTACCATATTATATATGGTTTGGTTGTAAGGAGAAAGGAGTGTATGAATTCGCTATACGGGCGACTCATACAGAAGATATATGAAAGATCGTATGCTCAATGTTCTGCAGCGGGTGGGAAGAAGCTTTATGCTGCCGATTGCCATACTTCCGGTTGCGGGTCTGCTGCTGGGAATCGGGGAGTCACTCAGCAATCCCAATATGATCGCTGCCTATGGATTGCAATGGCTTTTGGGTGAAGGAACATTCTTCTATATGATATTCAAGGTGATGAGCAATGCCGGCAATATCGTATTTACGAATCTGCCCCTGATTTTTGCTATGGGGGTGGCACTGGGGATGGCGAAGAAGGAAAAGGAGGTCGCAGTTCTTGCATCCGCGATCAGCTTTTTCATCATGCATACCTCCATCGCTACGATGCTGGAGCTTACGGATATGGCGGCATCGCTTCCGGAAGGCTCTGTAACTTCAGTGACCGGCATCACCTCTTTACAGATGGGGATGTTTGGCGGTGTCCTTGTAGGGCTTGGTACGGCTGCACTGCACAATCGTTTTTATAAAATTCAGCTTCCGCGCATTCTGAGCTTCTTTGGAGGTACACGCTTTGTGCCCATCATCTGCTCCATCATCTATCTGCTGGTCGGCATTCTGATGTTCTATATCTGGCCGGTTTTACAGGAGGGGATTTATATGTTTGGGGATATCGTGCAACGCTCCGGGTATTACGGAACCTTTCTTTACGGGGTGATCGAGCGCGCACTGATTCCCTTCGGGCTCCATCATGTCTTTTATCTTCCGTTCTGGCAGACGGCAGTTGGCGGTACGATGGAAATTGCGGGAGTCAGTGTGCAGGGAGCACAGAATATCTTCTTTGCTCAGCTTGCGGATCCCAATACCGTACGCTTCAGCGTAGAGGCAACGCGCTTCATGTCCGGTAAATTTCCGCTGATGATGTTCGGTCTTCCCGGAGCTGCCCTTGCCATGTATCACTGTGCTTTGCCCAAAAAACAGAAAATTGCCGGAGGACTGCTGATTTCCGCTGCGCTTACGAGTATGCTGACCGGTATCACCGAGCCACTGGAATATACCTTTCTGTTTGCGGCCCCGCTGCTTTATGTCATACACTGTGTACTGGCAGGCTGTGCATTTATGCTCATGCATATGCTGCAGGTCGGTGTTGGCTTAACCTTTTCCGGAGGATTGATTGATCTGTTTTTGTTTGGCATTCTTCAGGGAAATGCAAAAACCAACTGGATTATGATCGTCATTGTCGGCGTTTTCTATTTTATCATCTACTATGTGCTGTTCACCTTTCTGATCAAAAGGTTTGATTTCAAGACACCGGGAAGAGAAAGCGAATCACAGGAAATAAAAGTCAGCGAGAGGCTTGCTGTGGTGGAGAAAACGGATGAAGGACAGCAAACAGAGAAAAAAGATAGCGATGCAGATGCCCTGTCCTCTTTGATCTGTGCAGGACTTGGAGGAAAGGACAATATCATAAGTCTGGACTGCTGTGCGACAAGACTTCATGTGGCGATGAAGGATCCAATGCAGATGGATGATATATTGCTGCAGGCAAGCGGAGCTGCCGGTATCTATAAGAAAAGTCGCGGTCTGCAGATTATCTACGGTCCCCGTGTGACGATTATAAAATCGGATTTGGAGGATTATCTGTTACGTCAGGCAGGTAAGGAATAAGTGTATAAGGAAACGGGTTTTAGGAAAGGGGGACATTTATGTATACCGTTGTAAAAACATTAAACAACAACAGTGTACTGGTACAGGATGCATCCGGTGTATCCATGATATTCCTGGGGAAGGGGATTGGCTTCGGAAAGAAAAACGGGGATTCCATCACCCTGGGTGCGGGCGTGGAGCTGTATCGGTTCACGGAAACAAATGATCATGGGGATGCCATGGAAATCATACAGGAGGTCAATCCAGTCTTCATTGAGGTCGCAGGCAGAATTTTGCAGCTTGCGCAGGCCAGATTTCATGAGGTTGATAAAAACATATTGCTGCCGCTGGCGGATCATATCGCTTTTTCCATTGAGCGGATGAAGGCAAATATGGATATTTCCAATCCCTTCGCCAGTGAAATCGCTCTGCTTTACCGGGAGGAATATGAGGTCGCCTTGCAGGGAAAGGCAATTATCGAGGAAATGTGCGGCTATACGATCAATGAAGGAGAAATCGGCTATATCACGCTGCACGTGCATTCCGCAAGAGGGGAAGACAAGGTTTCAGAGGCGATGCAGACAGCGGTTATCATACGCGACAGTATCGAAGAGGTGGAGCGGGACTATGGGATTTCAATCGATACCAATTCCATGTCTTATACCCGTTTGATGAATCATATGAAGTTTCTGATGCTGCGGCTGCAATCGGATGAGGAGCTGCAGATGGATGTTGGCGATTATGTATCGAAGCAGTTTCCCTATGCCTACAAAACGGCGCAGAAAATCTGTGAGGAGCTGCGCAAGGTCTATCATAAGGATATTCCGGAAACAGAAATCGGATATCTTGCCCTGCATATCGAGCGGGTTCGTACCAGTGAAATGAAAAAGCTGAAGGAACGCATTGCTGGATAGCATACATATATGAGCGTATGTTTACATTTGCGGGTGATTGCTTCACGGATATGATATAATAATGGAAATAAAAAGGAGTAAAGGGTATGGATGAGATGATGAGTGAAACAGCTTTTGATGCTAGACTGAATGTACTGTGGGAACGCTTCTTTGCACTGCAGAATCACGCCGGTGCGGATGTGCAGGAAACACTGCATGATTTAATGACGCATCCTAAGGAGGAGCTGGACGATGCTTCGTATATGAAGCTCATGTATATGAAGGGACTTTGCTATGAGGAGCAGGGAAATAAAAATGCGGCGCGCTATTGTGCCATGCGGATGTATGCAATACAGGAATGCATGCGCAATCCCAGAAAAAAACGCCCTCGTTTTCTGGACTTGCAGGGATATGCATGCAGTGATGCAATGAATGCTTTTATCGAGCGCTACACAGCGTTTCTGGAGGAAACCTACAGGGGCATCAATCGTCGCCTGCTTATGATCGTAGGCATATTATTTCTGGCTGTCTTCCTTGTTTTAACACTGTTTCTCAAAATTTATTTCATCATCGCGGCGTTGGAGTCTATTATGCTGGGCATGCTGACCTATCTGCTGCAAAAGCGAAGGATGCCTGATATCTTTCAGAAAAACCAGCTGAATGCAATAGAAAAGTATGTTGAACAGGAGGTTCTGGAATTTGACCGCCCCATTCGTTTTTCCTAAACACAGGTGCAGCACAGATAGCTTCTGCTGTACTTTTTTTGTCGGTTAAGCAGATCACAATACTGGTGGATTATTGTTATATTCTATGTAGAAAACGGCAGGAAAGACAATCCTCCCGTTATCGTTTTGTGAATTTCATCCTACAGCTTATTACGCTCGTTAACGATGGCATCCCAGGTTGCCTTTCCAATGACACCGTCGATGTTTAAGTCATATAAATACTGGAACTGCTGTACCATGGTGGTAGTTCTTGGACCATACATGCCGTCTACCGGTATCGGACGCAAGCATTTGTTGACAGCAGCAATCTCATTCAGATATTCCTGCATTTTAAAGACGGAAATTCCCTGCGCACCAGAGCTGAGGTAGTAAGAGCTGCTTGCGACAGGAATATTGGTGACAATCTGTAGATCACGAAGCTTGTTTACAATGGAATCCCAGGTATCGTTGCCGATTTCACCATCAATCGGAAGGTTTGCATAACGCTGCCATTCCCGTACGGCCTGCTCCGTTCTGGTGCCATATACACCATCCTGCAGATTACGGGTATTGATGAACCCCTTTTCCTGCATCATATTCAAATATGCCTGCTGTTTGTTTACACCAATTCCGATGCTTCCCGGTTTTAATGCGGCTGTTGAAATCATCATGTAACATCTCCTTTCTCTACAGTATATGGGAAAGCAGGGAAACGCCCTATATACTAGCCCATCTTACAATCTTTTCATGATATAAATTTGATGAAAATGCCCTGAAACAAAAACATGAAATATTTTTCAAAAAATTTACAGAAAAGTGTTGCAATCTTTTTGCATCCGTGTATAATAGTGTTATATTAACAACTGAGAACAGAAGTAGTACATCTGAAATGCTGCAAAGAGAGCCTGCATACCGGTGAGAGCAGGAGAGTAAAACAGGATGGAACGTGTCTGGGAGTTGGATTGTCGAACGCTGCGGCATGAGGCAGTTCCGTGTTACCTGACGTTACAGGCATAAGCGTCGTTCGTTGTGCAAACGGACGGAATTAAGGTGGTACCGCGAGCAATCGTCCTTTGATTTTTTGAAGGGCGATTTTATTTTTATAGAGAGGAAGGAGATTTTATGAATTTTGATATTACAGTAATAGAAAGGTTCTGGCAGCTGCTGTTAAGTGGCGTGCCGGTTATTCTTGGATTGTCCCTGGCTTCCGCATTCTTTGGAACGCTAATTGGTCTGGCGACGGTATTTCTAAGAAGGATGAACAAGGTATTCAATCTGATTGTTGCGGCGTATATTGATCTGTTTCGTGGAACACCGGTATATGTACAGATGTTTTTTATCTATTTCGGTATTCCCAGCCTGGTTCCGGGGCTTAATATCAACAACTGGGTTGCGGGAATTCTGGTATTCTCCCTGAATTCCGGTGCCTATATGTCAGAAATTATGCGTGCCGGTATTGATGGTATTGATAAGGGGCAGATTGAGGCAGCGAAGGCATTGGGAGTATCCGGTAAAGATATTGGAAAAGATATTATTATCCCTCAGGCATTTCGTAATGTACTGCCAGCGGTTATCAATGAATTTATCACACTGACCAAGGAAACCTCCATCGTATCTGTGATTGGTCTGCATGATATGATGTACTGGTTCTATGCGGTTAAGAATCAGACCTATGCGGATTTTGAACCGCTGCTGATTGTGTTCCTTGTGTATTATATTATGAATAAGGTATTGTCCCTCATTGGAAAGGCGATTGAAAGGAAGCTGAAATATGATTAGAGTAGAGCATTTATATAAGAATTACGGTGATAGTGTAAAGGTTCTCTTCGATGTCAATTTTACCTTCGAGGATGGAAAAACCTATGCTATTATCGGCAGCAGCGGCGGAGGAAAGTCAACCTTCATTCGCTGTCTGAATATGCTGGAGGTACCGACCAGCGGGGATATATTTTACAATGAAACAAAAATTAATGATCCGAAAACAGATTTGGCACGTGTCCGTGAAAAAATCGGAATGGTTTTCCAGAATTTCAATTTGTTTGATCACATGAAAGCCATTGACAATGTTACGTATGCACTTCGCAAGGTGAAAAAGATGAACGCGGAGGAAGCCAGAGCGAAGGGACTCTCCCTTTTGGAAAAGGTCGGCTTACGGCATCGTGCAGACGCTTATCCGCATCAGCTGTCCGGTGGTGAAAAGCAGCGATGTGCGATAGCGAGAGCATTGGCGATGGAGCCGGATGTCCTGCTGTTTGATGAGCCGACGAGCGCCCTGGACCCGGAAATGACCGGTGAGGTACTGAAGGTTCTTCAGGATTTGAACCATACCGGTATTACGATGATTGTTGTGACTCATGAGATGAACTTTGCCAAAAAGGTTGCGGATTATGTCATCTACATGGATAAGGGAAATATTGAGGAATGCAGTAAGGCAGCAGAGTTCTTTGAAGAGCCGAAAACGGCAAGGGCAAAGGAATTTCTGTCAAAAATGATATAGAAAAGGAAAGAGAGGAAATAGAAGATGAAAAAGTTACTGACTGGATTGATGGCTGTTGTTATGATGGCTGGACTTGCGGGCTGCGGCAGCAAGGATGATGGAGCAGGAGAGGGAAGCGATACGGCGAAGAAGGAGCTGACCGTTTATACAAATTCCGGCTACAAGCCATATGAGATGGTGGATGAAAAGGGAAATCTGTACGGGTTTGATATCGACGTTATGAATGAGGCTGCCAAACTGGCAGGCTATACCGTGAAATGGGAGGATGTTGATTTTGACGGTATCGTGCCTTCAGTAAAACAGGGAAAAGCAGATATCGGTATTGCAGGCATCACGTATACCGAGGAGCGTGCAAAGCAGGTGGATTTCTCTGATGTATACTATGCAGGAGAGGATGCACAGAACTATGTGCTGACAATGAAGAGCAGCGGTATGAAAAAAACAGAGGATATCAAAGGAAAGAAAATCGGTACGCAGATGGGTACCATTCAGGAATCCATTCTGAACTCTCTGCAGGATGAATATAAGCTGAAGCTGGACAAGAGAAAGGCTTATTCCGATATGGTACTGGAAATGAAAAAGGGAGTCATTGATGCCATGGTCGTTGAAAAAGCAGTAGCAGAGGAGCTTGCGGCAGATAACGAAGATTTGAGCTACTACAAGTTTGAAGCCGGTGCTGAGCTTGCGGGTAATGCAATGATTTTCCAGAAGGACAACAAATTGAAGGATGAATTCAACAAAGCCATCAAAACGATGAAGGAAAACGGAAAGATGGATGAGTTGGTAAAGAAGTATTTTAAATAGCAACATAACCGCAGATTGTTTGGGTCTGCGGTTTTCTTATACCGTGATGCTGGTTGGCTAAAAAAACAAGAAAAAAGCTTGCATTATCAAAGTATACGGGGTATGGTTAAGCTGTACAGGGGGAGACACCCATCATAAAAAGACGAAGGTACAAAGAGGATGAGAAAATGAAGCGTATAGAGGTCATTGATGAGCAGGGTGTTCATCTGCAAAATACCTATGAGCGCCGAGCAAGAGGACTGGTGAAAAAAGGCAGGGCGTACTATGTGACAGCATCCTGCATCTGTCTGTTTACGCCGCCGGAAAACATGGAGGAAAAGACTTTGGAGACAAATAATAAGAAGGATATCCTAACAAGGATTGATACAATTTTACAGCAGAAGGAATATCTGCAGGAGGCATTTTCGGCAATTGAGAAAATACCGCATGATCTGAATGAGGAGCTGACTGCCATTCGAACGAAAACGATTTTGGAGATCGTAGAGGCCAGAGAAAAAACGAATCAGGAAGTCGTTGCGCTGCTTCGTGCAATGCTGGATCAGGATGTAACACCGCAAGGTGAGTAAAAGCGAGGAGCTGAGAAGACTGGGGAGAATATTCCACAGTCTTTTTTTGTCGATGAAAATCAGGCTTAAAACATGAACACCTCACATAGGATAGATTGAGGTGATAGCGATGATCAAAGCATGTGTCCTGTGTGGAGTTTGTATATCTGTATTTCTAACCCCTGTGCAGGCTAAGGAAGAAGTGGTACAGGGGGTGGTTCAGGTACAGGATGATACCGGAAAACCCCTTGAGGGAGCCGCATTTCAGCTTATCAGCTATGGGGAGCCTCTGCAGGAGCTGACCAGTGATAAAACGGGCAGAATCGTTTTACATGATCTTGATTACGGAGAATATCAGCTCATCCAGACGCAGACAGATTATGGCTATCAGAAAACAAAACAGCGCATCAGCTTTGTATATGATGGAACACAGGAGAAGAAGCAAAGCTGGAAGGTTGTAAATGAACGTATGCTGGGGACGGTAAAGCTTCGTATCCGGCAGGAGAATGATGAAAAAATATCCCATGTTTCCATGGAGCTGCTGGATGAGCAGGGGAAGAAGCTTCGGAATATCACCAGTGACAGGGACAGTATTGAACTGCAGAAGCTGCCAATAGGCACATATCGTCTGCATCTGGATGAAAAGGAAAAGGATTACCACTTGAAGGAGGATGTGACCTTTGCGATAACACCATACAACTATAATCGCAGCTATGTGCTGACGCTTCATCTGGAACCGGTTAAACAAACGCAGGAGGATTACACCTTTGCCTTCTGTTTTATCATGGCGGTGCTGGGTCTGTTCGCCTGGCTGATTTACTTTTTCAGAAAACAAAGTCTCACACAATTCCTTGATGATTTCATGGTATAATGCTCACACATGTGAAAGGAGGAAGGTCAGTGATTGAAGATCTTCTGAGCTACAATGAGGAATTTGTAAAGAACAAGGGCTATGAGCCTTATCAAACAAGCAAATATCCGGATCGGCGTCTGGCTATCGTTACCTGTATGGATACGCGGCTGATTGAGCTGCTGCCGGCAGCACTTGGTATAAAAAACGGCGATGCAAAAATTATAAAGAACGCAGGAGGAGTTATTACACATCCTTTTGGCAGTGTTGTACGAAGTCTTTTGATTGCCATTTATGAACTGGGTGTGGAGGAAATTCTGGTAATCGGTCACACGGATTGCGGTGTACAGCATATGGATGCCGAAAATTTGCTGGAGAATATGCGTAAGCGCGGTATTTCGAACAACGCCATTGAATCTCTGCGATACTGCGGAATTGATTTTGACCGCTGGCTGGAGGGCTTTGATGATGGCTGTGTGAGTGTGGCAAAGAGTGTGGAGCTGTTAAAAAAACATCCTCTCATACCAAAGGATGTGCGTATTTACGGATTTATGATGGATTCCACCAGTGGCAAGCTGAGCAGTGTTTCAGAATAGGGACAGGGCTGTCAGCTCATCTTCATGTATAAGGGCGCCCGGTATGGAAACGATATATCCGCAAATGCGATTGGCAATGCGAAGCGTATCCTGCCAGCTATAGCCCTGCTCGCGCAACGCGATGATGCTGCCGATATGGGCATCTCCGGCACCGATTGTATCCTGAATTTGAACCGCTTCTGTAGGAATGTGTGTACATTTTCCTTCCTGCTGCAGCAGACATCCCCGTGAGCCAAGGGTGATGATAACGATATTGTGTGTACGTTCATAGAGACTTTCTGCGGCCTGTTGAGCAGTCGGACAGCCGGTAAAGCTGCAGGCTTCCTCTTCATTTAGATGCAGTATGCAGTGCAGGTTGAACAGCGTCTTGATACAGCCTTGCGAAAGTGCGGACAGTCGTGGACCGGGGGCAAAATAGATGATAAGCTGCGGATGCTTTTGCAGATAATCGAGAATGTATATGCCAGTTTTCTCTTCCAGCTCCAGACCGCACACATAGACGGTATCAACACCATAGGAATCCAGCAGGGAGAACCATTCCTTCTGAAATCGGTATTCCGCACCATGGTGGCTGAGAAAGGTGCGCTCACCATCTGACTCCACCAGACAGAAACAGCAACCGTTTTCTTCCTTGCTTTCCAGCAGAATGTCAATCCTGTGTTCCTGTAGCTGGCGGCGGACAAAGTCACCGTAGATTCCGGTACCTACCGGAGAAAAGAATAGCGGGTCACCACCAAGCAAACGGCACATCCATGCGGCATTAAAGGCACAGCCGCCAAGGGAAAGCGTCTGTGATTCGATATTGATATCCTCCTGTCGTACAGGAAGATGAGGAATTCTAATGATAACATCGGCCACACTGGAGCCGATGAATGCAATATGCTGTTTCATATGTATCACCACAGGTATTATATCGCAAATCAGGCAAGGAGGAAATCATTTGAAGAAAAAAACATATACGGTGGCCGGGGCTGCATTCACTGCCGCAGCACTCGCACTCTCGTATCATGAGAACCGCTGTCTGGATGTATGTCATCTGCGGGTGCGCAGTGCGAAGCTTCCTGCCTCTTTTGCAGGATTTCGAATTGTACAGTTGTCCGATCTGCATACTACACGCTTTGGGTATCATCAAAAGCATCTGCTTCGCAAAATCCGTATGAGTGCACCGGACATCATTGTTATCACAGGAGATTTGATCGATCGGCGCAGAACTGCAAAGAATACAATGCAGCCGGTTGTACAGCTGATAAAACAGGCGGTTACAGTGGCACCGGTGTATTATGTGCCGGGAAATCATGAAGCGGTTTCCCCCATATATCCGCATTTGAAGCAGGTGCTGCTGGATTACGGGGTGCAGGTATTGGAGAACAGCAAGCTGGAGCTGTCGCGCAAGGAGGAAAGCATATCCATTCTGGGGCTGAAGGATAAAAAATTCTATCCCTATGCATCGGATCGGTATTTCATGAATCTGCATAACCTCATGCAGACCGTAGATACATCCTTTTCTATCCTGCTCTCTCATCGTCCGGAGCATTTTGCGGATTATGCAAAGGAGGGCGTATCCCTGGCATTCTGCGGACATGCACATGGCGGTCAGATTGTAGTACCGAAGCTGGGGGCGCTGTATGCGCCGGATCAGGGAATCTTTCCTTCCTATACGGATGGAATCTATGAACATAAGGGGTGTACCATGGTCGTATCGAGAGGGCTCGGAAACAGTCGGGCACCGCAGCGGATCAATAACCGGCCGCAGGTAATGGTGGTAACGCTTTTCCCGGAGGAAATAAGAAATTGATGATTGAAAAAAGCATTTTGCCAATGCTGTGTTTGTAAAGAAAACGTAAGCAAAATAACAGACAGCCTGTTTCAGATAGGCTGTCTGTTATTTTAATGAACGAACCGCATAAATGTATTTCGTAGTTAATATATATTGCTTATTCACATAGATAATAGAATTATCAGGTGTTAAGACTGTCTGGGTTACTTCCAAAAGAGGAGTTCCCACAATACAATTTAATTGCTTTGCAAATTCCTTGGTTGCAAATATAATTTTAAAATAATCCTCAAACTTCGCCGGATGCATGCCAGTTTCTTTTGTGACGAGATGTAGAAGAGATGTTTTTTCCAGCTTTTTCTTTAATAGGAATTGAAATGAGTCGGGAAAAAAATCGACTTCGACAATACATGGTACATCGTCCACAAGACGTACGCGTTTTATTCGAATCAACGGTGCAGTTGTACCAAAAATCGTATTTATTTCAGTTTCATCATGGCATACGGTACTTTCTATAATCTGTGTTGAAGGCTTGGCTTTCATTCGCAAGCATGTATCTGTAAAACTTCCACCTGAGAAGAATTCCTCTGTGTAAACCTGTGTTTTCACATAGGTTCCTTTTCCATGCTTTTTGATAAGTAGGTCCTCGTTGACAAGCTGTTGTATAGCATTTCGTACAGTTACACGACTTACGCGATATATCTCGCTCAGCTTCAATTCAGGGGGGATGCGATCTCCCGGTTTGTACTTTCCACTCTTTATTTGCGTAGCTAATTCATTATATAGCTGTTCCTGCAGTGTGATTGCATTTAATTGTTTGATTTCCTGCATGGGCCCTCCTATAAATCCTATCATTCCGTTTAACACTATGTTCATTATAATGAATTCTACGTGTGAACGCAATCACAGATAGTATTATTTCATCATATTTTTTAAATATAGCGGTCACCTTTTTTTATACAGTACTTGACAGCGGTTACATGACATGTTAGAATGTCGTTAGTTAATACAATATAATACAACTGGAGGATGGAATATGAAAAGAAAAATTGTGTTAGCGTCACATGGAGGATTAGCGAGCGGATTATATGATACAGCAAAAATGATTGTTGGAAAGCTTCCATTTGATGTTGAGATTTATTCTCTACAGCCCGGCGGTCTTGCAGAGGACTACGGTAGGAAATTGAAAAAGGAAATTGCCGCACATATGAATACAGAATATGTAATCTTGACTGATTTATATGGTGCCAGTGTCTTTACAGCAATGTATTTATGCACAAAGCTTGATAATGTTCGATTATTTTCAGGGATGAATCTAAACATGCTGCTTTCCGTATGTTTGGAGCATCCTGCACCTTTAAACGAAACAGATATCGAGCAAATCCTGCATGATGCAAAAAGTGGTATACAGTTTACTCAGCAGTCAAAAGAATGCGAAAGGGAAGAATTTTAAAGGAGAAAGTATGAATAGAAAATTTCTAAATTTATTTAAAAATGAAAAACCGATATTGGCAATGCTTCATCTGAAAGGGACAAGTGATGAAGATATTGTTAGACGCTTTAAAGAAGAAATTGCAATCTATGCTGAAAATGGTGTGGACTGCATTATAGTTGAAAATTATTTTGGGAATTATCGGCATATGGAAATGGCGCTTGATTATATCTCAAAGCTAAACCTTGTTATTCCGTATGGCGTGAATTGTCTGAATGTAGATCCCATGGGGTTTGAATTAGCTGAAAAATATGGTGCAAGCTTTGTACAGTTGGATTCAGTGGTCGGACATGTTAAACCGCGTGATGAAGCAACCTTGGATGCATTCTTCAAACTGTACCGTGAACGCTATCAGGGGATGGTGTTAGGTGGTGTACGGTTTAAATATCAGCCAGTTTTATCACGAAATAGCATTGAAGAGGATTTGCAGATTGCAATGCAGCGATGTGATGCTATCTGTGTTACACAGGATGCCACAGGACAGGAAACCTCACTCGATAAGATTATACAATTCCGCAACGGTATTGGAGACTTCCCGTTGATTGTGGGCGCAGGTGTAACTCCCGAAAATATGGCAAAGCAGTTTGCATATGCAGACGGCGCTATTGTCGGTAGTTATTTCAAAGATAACTATAGGGATGAAGGAGAAGTTTCTCAAGAGCATGTAAGAGAGATTGTGAAGGCTGCTCAGAAAGTAAGAGGTAAGTAATATGATAAAGCTGTTGCGAATTGATCATCGTTTACTGCATGGACAGGTTGCGTTTTCATGGACAAAATTTCTGGAATCTGATTGCATTCTAATTGCCAGCGATAATTTAATGAAAGATGAATTGAAAATGAGTGCAATGCGTATGGCGAAACCAACGGGTGTCAAGCTGGTTATGAAAAGCATTGAAGACTCTATAAAGGCATTGAATAGTGGTGTTACAGATAAGTATAAACTCTTTATTATTGTGGAAAGTGTAGAAGATGCATACCGATTGGCGAGCGGTTTTCCTGCTATTAAAAGTATAAATATTGGCGGTATGAAGGCTAGAGAGGATCGCAAGCAAATATCAAAAGCAGTATTTGTAAGTGAAGAGGACATAGAGAAACTGAGGATACTGGGAGATAAAGGAATTGAATTGGAAATCCGTCTGGTACCCAGTGATTCAAAGCAAAATGCTTTGGATCTTGTGAAATAGAGAGGAAAGAGGTAGAAAGATATGAGTGATAATTTAATGATACAAGCTCTGCTGATAACTTTGGTTGCGTTTATTGGTTATATGCATTGTTATTGGGGATCTACGATGAACAACCGCCCGATTATCGTTGCACCTCTTGTTGGATTGGTATTGGGCGATATGACAACCGGTATCATGGTAGGAGCAACATTAGAGCTTATTTTCTTGGGGGCTGTACCTATTGGTGCCAGCAATCCACCTGATATCACTTCTGGTGCCATCATTGGGACATCTTTCGTAATTCTTACGGGGCAGGAAGTTGGCGCGGCTGTTGCACTAGCAGTGCCGGTTGCGACTCTTGTTCTGCTTTTTGATAATTTGCAAATGATGTTTATCTTAACATGGGCTACACATATGGCGGATTCATATGCGAAAAAAGGAGATTATAAAAAAGTAGAATGGGTTGCACGTTTTGCAGGTATTGGAAATAAATTGATTCTATCAATAGTTGTTGGTGTCGCATTTTATTTAGGGGTACCGGTCATTAAGGATGTATTGGCAGTCATTCCGCAATTTATAATTGATGGTATGGATGTGGCGGCAGGAATTCTGCCAGCTGTCGGGTTTGCCATGCTGGCAAGGATGATTGTTACAAAAGAATTGTCTCCTTACTTGTTAGCTGGATTTCTGTTAGCTGCATATATGGAAATGCCTGTATTCGGTGTAGCACTGGCAGGCTTGGTGATTGCCGGTCTTACATTCTTTCATGATAGTAAAAAACAAAGGGAGGTAGTAGTGGATGACAACGAATTTTAATGAGGCGAAGTTGACAAAAAGTGATTTACGCAAAGTGTTTATGCGTTCCTGTACATTAGACAGTGCATGGAATTATGAGCGTCAACAGAATTTGATGTATTGTTACTCCATGATTCCCGTGTTAAAGCGACTTTATGGCAATGACGAAGAAAAAATGGCAGATGCGTTATGCAGACACTTGGAATTCATGTCATGTACGCCCCATCTTGTAACCTTGCTGATGGGAATTACAGGCGCTATGGAAGAAGAAAATGCAAAGGATGAAAATTTTGATGCAGCAAGCATAAGCGCAGTAAAAACATCGTTAATGGGACCGATGGCAGGAATTGGCGATGCCTTTTTCTGGGGAACCTTATTGACGATTGCGATTGGTGTTTCAGTATCCTTTGCAAAACAAGGAAGTATCATTGGTCCGATTGCATTTCTATTGATTATCAATATTCCAGGCTTTCTAGCTCGCTATTATTGCCTGCATGCCGGCTTTAAATACGGTGTCAAATTTTTTGGTGATAGTGAGAACAGCCGTATGATTGAGAATATAACAAAGGCAGCGTCTATCCTTGGTTTAATGGTTATAGGGGCTATGATAGCATCCACGGTCAGCATCAGTATACCATTTGAAATTGGTGTAAAAGGCGCAAAAGAACCAATACAAACGTATATCGATCAAATAATGCCATGTCTTCTTCCGCTTACAGCTTTTGGTATCATGTATTGGCTGTTGGGGAAAAACGTTAAAACAACAACGATTCTTGTATGTTTAATCATTCTGGCATGTATCGGGACATTCTTTGGTTTATTATAGAAGTTAATGAACCGTATGCATTGAGCTAAAAAGTATACATATTCATTCTTGTATACTTTTTTTACTACCATCAGAAATAATAGCAAACATAAGCTGTTGTTTTCAATTGCAAGTAAATGTTAATCTGGGAGAACACAATGCTTGTTCATTAAGCTTAGAAATGCATGTAGATGCTGCGATTTTATTCGCCATTTGAAAAAATCGGAAAGGATTGATGGAATCCTTGCTTGCATCATCTGCTCCCTTTCATAAGAATTTACCACGCAGCCAGTTATTCCTGATGTTTCAAGTGACTGTAATGAAAGCGGATAGGGGTAGGACATTCACTGCTCTGTTTGCGTAATCAGTATGCGTTTGCTATAATATGTCCATATGAATAAGCGAATTAGTGTATGATGCGCTGTCGCCGTACATAGGAAATGGAAGAAGAAAATGAAAACTACACGTGAATGGAAACAGGTTACGATAACAAAAAAAGGAACTAAGAAGCTACAGAGCGGCCATCCCTGGGTATATGAGGGAGAGGTGCTGGCTCTTGAAGCGAATATACAAAATGGAGATATTGTGGATGTGTTTTCTGAAAAAGGCAGCTATCAGGGAAGCGGACTGTATAACGGAAATTCACGAATCCGTATCCGCCTGCTATCCCGTAATGCCAATGACAGATTCGATGAGGATTTTTTTTACCGCCGTTTGCAGCATGCAATCAGCTACCGTGCAACAGTTATGGGAGAGGATTTTGATGCCTGTCGCCTGATTTTCGGAGAGGCTGATTATTTACCCGGACTGACAGTTGACCGTTTTCATGATTTGCTGGTCGTGCAGACACTTTCCTATGGTATGGAGCAGCGAAAGGATATGCTGTTTCCCATGCTTGTGAAGATTTTGAGAGATGAATATCATGTAGCTATCAGAGGAATCTATGAGCGTAATGATGTGGGAATCCGTAAGCTGGAGGGCCTTGAGAAAACAAAAGGCTGGTATGCGCATTCCGTTTTGCCGAAGCATCCGGAAAGCTGTCTTACCAGCATAGTTGAGAATGGTATTTCCTATGATGTGGATGTTGAAAATGGTCAGAAAACCGGATTTTTTCTCGATCAGAAATACAATCGGGCTGCGATTGCACGCATTGCGAAGGGAAAGCATGTTCTGGATTGCTTTACCCATACCGGCAGCTTTGCTTTGAATGCCGCAAAGGGTGGGGCAGCGCATGTACATGCCGTGGATATTTCTCAGACAGCGATTGATATGGCACAGCACCATGCGGATATAAACGGATTACAGGAGCGGATGAGCTTTGAAACAGCGGATGTATTTGATCTTTTTAAGGCTTTGAAAAAACAGCCGCGTGTATATGATATGATCATTCTGGATCCACCGGCCTTCACCAAATCCAGAGAAACGATTTCTCATGCAGTAAAGGGATATCGGGAAATCAATACTGCTGCTATGAAGCTGTTACCAAGAGGCGGATATCTGGCAACCTGTTCCTGTTCTCATTTCATGAATGAGGGTCTGTTTAAAAGCATGCTGCATGAGGCGGCGCTGGCAGCAGGCGTATCTCTTCGCCAGATTGAGGCAAGACAGCAGAGCTGCGATCATCCGATCCTCTGGAACGTACCGGAAACATCGTATTTGAAGTTCTATATCTTTCAGATTGCATAATTGAAGGAAGCTGCGGTTCATACTAGAAATAAATGAGGTAGTAAAGTTATGGTTCATATATATATTGATGCAGAATTTGACGCAGTAAAAATCAATGGGAAGTACTGTCAGATGGTGGTGTCCCTAGGGGCGGTTCTGAAAAAGGATGCGCAGGAGGCAACCTTTTATTCACTGGTCTGTCCTAAAAACTTTCGGCGTCTGACTTCTGTGGTACGTAAAATGACACATTTAAAGGATAGCGATATCCGCAATGCAAACAGCTTTCCGGATGTTTTAAAACAGTTTATGCAATGGCTGCAGCCCTATATGGAATCTTCTTCCTGCCGTATGTATAGCTTTGGACCGGATGATCGAAGAACCCTGTTGCAGGAATGTGCACGACATCATTGCGATCCGTCTTTGTTTGAAGGAATTCTTGATTTACAAAAGCAGATTTCAGCAAAGGTAACGTATCAGAATGTGCTGGTATCCGCAACCTTATCACTGGATGATTTAAAGACTGCTTATGCGATAGAAGGGGCAGTGGAGCATAATGCCCTGACAGATGCATCCGATCTCATGCGGATTCATCAGGCTTCCCTGCTGCAGGATCCGGACCGTAAGGCTGTACAGGAAATCGTAGAGCGTAAGCTGGCAAAGCAGCGCGAAGTTGCACAAAAACAGCAGGAAAAGCTGCTGCGGATTATGAAGGAGCGTTTTTCACAGTATACCGTATTGAAGTGTCCTGTTCGATTGTATCCGGAAATTGTTGAACAGTTTCGCCTGTGGGAGGAGCGTGATCGTAATTTCCATATCAATATTCAGAAAGACAGCATCCTTCTGGATGGCAGAGAGCTTCCAAGAGAGCAGACGAAGATTTCTATGCGGATTGATATCGAAGAGATTCCAAGTGTAACCCTTAGCTTCACACAGGGCGAGAATGTCATTGAAAAGAAATATCTGCTCATTTACCGCAATGCCACCATGGTGGAGAATATACTGAGAAGGATGCTGCAGCATGGAAACGGCTAAGCGGCAGGCTCAGCTTTTGCATCTGTATCTTCTGGAGCTGAAGAACACCTTGAAAAAAGTGGATGCATTAAACGTATTGCAGAGAAATCCATATATAAGAAGTAAAGCCGCAAAGCTGGTATTGCAGGAAGTAAGTGAAAGTATGCAGCACTGTCTGGATGCACAGCTTGTATTTCTTGCTTCTGTATCCCGTTTACAGCTAAGTGATGAAGCGGGATTAAAAGGTGTGCGGGGAGCCAGTCAGATTCTATTTGATTTTCAGGATGAGATTTTGCGGCAGGAAATTCTGCATCAGCTGCTGTTGAAGGAAGAAACACTGCAGCATCGCTTACAGCAGTTCATGACGGTAAATGAACACCTGCTGCATAAAGTGCTGGAGCTACCAGATCAAACGAGATATGAAAAACAGCCCTGATAGCTGCCTGGGCTGTTTTTATCGTGGTTATTCATATCATTTGGTTATATATGATCATTGTATGGAATTTTTTCACTCTATGGAATAGGAATTTTTATGAAGAAAGGTTTTCTATATGTACCTGTGTGAGTAATGAAAAAGCACTGATTCATTTATGATGGGCTTTACTTGAACGTATGGTTGTCCGAAATAAGCTTTTTGTTCCTGCGTTTCTTTAAAAAACAGCTACTTCTATATTTAATGTGTCTTATTCACTGCATTTTGTAAACAATAAGCTGAGTTCCTCCTGCATGCGATTTGAAATTCATCATCTTAGTTTCCTAGTGCCGTCCTTATGAAAGATTCTGTGCAGTCTGCATTCTACAATAAACAGTGTGAAAAGAAGGACAATACATTGCAGGAAACAGAGAATGACTCCGTAGATTCCGCATGCTGTATCACTTTTTCCATACAGCAACAGCATACAAGGAAAAGAAAACGCAGCACTGAACCAACCCCAGATCAACCAGACTCTGCCAAATTGTACATGTGCTGTTTTCCATGTATCTTCATTTTTCATAGACAGGGGTGTGCGGTATCCGAAAAGTTCATTGATTTCCTTTGGGGGATGCTTTTGAAAATAGAAGCCAAATCCTATCATGGAAAAGGGGATCAGAAGATTCATGATGAGCATAAACAACCAGAAAGCCATAAGAAAACCTCCTATTCAAGCATAGTATAGCATCATTTAACATTCATGTCATGGAAATGTACTGTCTGCTTTTCTTCGTCTTCTCTTTTTGTTTATACAACTAAGAGATTACGTATTCGCGAATCGTGCGGAGAAGCCAGCTAAGCAACTGCCGTGGTATATGAAGATCTGTGAAACTGCTGTTTTCTATTGTAGAATGCTCAGTTGATATATTCATGTTATTTCGTTGAAAACGCTTATTTCATATAATATAGAACAGGGAAAGCCAATCCTTATGAACTCCATGTAAAAAAATCTTGCAATACGTCAGATATATGGTAAAATATTGAGTGATAAAAGGTCCTTTAAGATAATCCAGAGAGGTTATGAAGGCGAACACCAAACCTGAAGTGTATAGAAAGGGTCCTTTTGTGTATCAAAACGGACCCTTTTATGATAGGACCGGCAGGAGGAAAGCATATGAACAAGAACAGTTTACTGAAAATCTGTGACTTAACGAGTGAAGAGATTTTTCACATTCTTGAGGATGCTGCTGCTTTTTCCAGTTCTCAATCAGATTGGCAATTTCCGCGTAAAACGCTGGTTGCTAATCTTTTTTTTGAGCCGAGCACGCGGACACATTTCTCATTTGCCAGCGCGGAGCATCAGCTGGGCGCCTGTGTGGAAAATTTCACTGCACAGGGAAGCAGCGTGGAAAAGGGCGAAAGCCTGTATGACACGGTAAAGACATTTGAAAGCATCGGCTATGATGCCGTGGTCATCCGTCACAGTCAGGATGAATACTTCAAAGAGCTGGAAGATATCCGAATTCCAATCCTGAATGCAGGTGATGGCTGTGGGAATCATCCGACCCAGTGTCTGCTGGATCTGCTTACCATATATCAGGAATTTCAGACATTTCAGGGAATTAAGGTGGCGGTCATTGGTGACATTACACATTCCCGTGTTGCAAACAGCATCAAGGAAGCACTTGGTATGCTGGGGGGAGAGGTAGCCTTCTCCGGTCCCGATGAATGGGTCGCAAAGGATGCCTATTACAAGCGTGTGGATGAGGCAGTACAATGGGCGGATGCTGTTATGATGCTTCGCATTCAGCATGAGCGTCATAAGGAAACCATGGCAATGAGCAGGGCGGAATATCTGGAGCGCTACGGTCTGACGAAACAGCGTGCAGCCATGATGCAGCCGCATGCCATCATCATGCATCCGGCACCGGTCAACCGCGGTGTGGAAATCGACAGCGATCTGGTGGAGGCGGAAAACAGCCGCATCTTTAAGCAGATGAGCAATGGAGTTCTTGTGCGCAAGGCAGTAATCAAACGCGCACTGGGATATGAATTTGAATAAGAAGCTACATAAAAATACATAGAAAAGAGGTGCAGTTATGAAACTGATTCAGCAGGCCCGCATCCTTACAAAAGGAAATGAAACAGAGATAATGGATGTGCTGTTTGATGAAACACAGATTGTGAAAATCGCAAAGCATATCGATCCTGCATTGGCGCAGGAGGTAATACCGGCAGAGAATTGTGTACTGCTGAGCGGATTGATCGATGTACATGCCCATCTGCGTGAGCCGGGCTATACGCATAAGGAAACAATTGCCAGTGGGACGGCTGCTGCAGCCCATGGCGGCTTTACCACCATAATGGCAATGCCCAATGTCATCCCGTATCCGGACAATACGGAAACGATGAAGACATATCTGGCGAAAATCAAACAGGACAGCCGTGTGCATGTGATTCCCTATGCCTGTATCACAAAGGCGGAGGCGAGTCAAAAGCTGAGTGATATGGAAGGACTGAGCGCCATGGGGATTCATGCCTTCAGTGATGACGGTGTTGGTGTGGCAACAGCGGATATGATGAAGGCGGCCATGCAGAAGTGCCGTGATGTTGATGGTATCATCGTTGCCCATACCGAGGATATGAGCTATCGCAAGCCGAATGCCTGCATGCACGAAGGCATCCGCAGTAAACAGCTTGGTCTTACCGGGATTCCCAGTGCCTGTGAATATGCACAGTTCCAACGGGATTTGGCACTTGTCAGGGAAACCGGCTGCCGCTATCATGTATGCCATATGAGTGCGCAGGAAAGTGTGGAATCCCTGCGCAGGGCAAAGAAGGAAGGACTGGATGTCAGTGGTGAGGTAACGGCACATCACCTGCTGCTGAATGAAATGGCAGTAGAAAATGCCAATCATAAAATGAACCCGCCACTGCGCAGCGAGGAGGACCGTCAGGCTCTGATTCAGGGACTGCTGGATGGTACGATCGATATGATTGCCAACGATCATGCACCGCACAGCGAGGAAGAAAAAAGCAGAGGGATGGAAAAGGCTCCCTTTGGTATTGTTGCACTGGAAACCGCGTTTCCACTGCTGTACACCCGCTTTGTGAAGGAGGAGGGCATCTTCACGCTGGAACAGCTGGTGTACTGGATGAGCGAGGCGCCTGCCAAACGCTTTCAAATGGAGCGCAGGGGAAAACTGAAGGAAGGAAACGCTTCGGATTTTGTACTGATGGATCTGGACAGCGTACGAAAGATAGAGAAACAGGGATTCTATTCCATGGGAAAAAACACACCGTTTGACGGTATTGTCTGCAGCGGCTTTGCGGTGAAGACATTTGTGGATGGAATCTGCGTATACGATAACAGGGAGGGTTTGCTGAAATGAAAAAGCGACTATTGATTCTTGAAGACGGCAGTGTTTATGAAGGAATCGCCTTTGGAGGCGACCGGTATCAGATGGGAGAGCTGATCTTCCAGACAGGAATGAGCGGGTATCAGGAAATTATCTCCGATCTGTCCTACTATGGACAAATCGTCATGATGACCTATCCTGCCATGGGAAACTGTGGAATCAACCGTGATGACTTTGAGAGTATTTCACCGAAGATGTTCGGCTTTGTTGTCAAGGAATACTGTGAAACACCGAGCAACTTCCGCAGTGATATGACACTCGATGCGTTTATGAAGCTGAAGGGCATTCCGGGAATTGCGGATATCGATACGCGTGAAATTACAAGAAAGATCAGAGATCATGGTACATGCAAGGCAATCATGGCGGATGCGGATGCCGATGTGGAGGCGATTGTGAAGCAGCTGCGGGAAAGTGAGTTACCAAAAGACGGTGTACAGGCAGTATCTACAGTGAAGCCGTTCCCGATTCCATCCCGTGGGCAGAAGGTCGTTATGGTGGACATCGGAACAAAGTTTGCCGTGATCCGCGAGTTTAACATGCGCGGCTGTGATCTGATTGTCGTACCTTACAATATGAGTGCACAGGATATTCTGGCCATTCATCCGGATGGCATCGTCTACAGCGGCGGACCGGGAGCACCGGAAGATATTCCGGAAACGGTAGCTACCTGTAAAGAGCTGCTGGGCAGTGTGCCGATGCTGGGCATCGGTCTGGGACATGAGGTCATTGCGGCTGCATGCGGCGCAAACGTTGTAAAAATGAAGGTTGGTCACCATGGAAACTCTTCTCCGGTGCGCAATCTGAAGAAACAGAAAATCGAGTTTACTGCACAGAATCACGGCTATGAGGTGGAACCGGACTCCATAAAGGGAACCGGACTGATCACCACCTATACCGCACTGAATGATGGCTCCATAGAAGGCTTTACCCATGAAACCTATCCGCTGTACTCTTACTCCTTTGAGCCGGAGGCAGCACCGGGTGCGGATGACTGTACCTATATATTCGATGATTTCTGCAATGTAATGAAGGAAAGGAGTGCTGAATAGAATGCCGAAAAGAAACGATATAAAGAAAATCATGGTGATTGGCTCCGGTCCGATCGTCATTGGACAGGCAGCGGAGTTTGACTATGCCGGCTGTCAGGCCTGCACGTCTTTGCGCGAGGAAGGCTATGAGGTTATTCTGATCAACTCCAATCCGGCAACGATTATGACGGATACTGTTATTGCGGACCGTGTATATATTGAGCCGCTGACGCTGGAATTTGCGAGCCGTGTCATCTATAAGGAGCGTCCGGATGCTATTTTGGGCAGCCTGGGAGGACAGACCGGCTTAAATCTTGTTGTTGAGCTGGCAGAAAGCGGTATTCTGGATGAATATCACGTGGAAATTCTGGGAACAGCACTGGATGCCATTGAAAAAGCAGAGGACCGCGATAAATTCCGAGAGCTGATGTATGAAATCGGGGAACCGGTACCGGAAAGTGTAATCGTACATACGATTGAGGAAGCGGTGGCTTTCGCATGTGAAAACGGCTATCCGGTTGTGGTACGTCCTGCGTTTACGTTGGGTGGTACCGGAGGCGGCTTCGCTCACAGTGAGGAAGAACTGCGGGTAATCTGCGATAACGGTTTAAAAATCTCTCCGGTTCACCAGTGCCTGATCGAACAGAGCATCGCCGGTTATAAGGAAATTGAATACGAGGTTATGCGTGACAATGCGGACAATGCTATCGTTGTCTGCAATATGGAAAATGTTGACCCGGTCGGTATTCACACCGGTGATTCCATCGTTGTTGCGCCAACTCAGACGCTGACGGATAGAGAATGCGGCATTATGCGTGCATCTGCATTGAAAATCATTCGTGCATTAAAAATCTGCGGTGGCTGCAATGTGCAGCTCGCACTGGATCCAAACAGCTTCAACTACTATGTCATTGAGGTCAATCCGCGTGTGTCACGCTCCTCTGCCCTTGCCTCCAAGGCGACCGGATATCCGATTGCCAAGCTTGCGGCGAAGGTGGCTGTCGGTCTGACACTGGATGAAATTATCAATCCGGTCACAACGACCAGCTATGCCTGTGTGGAGCCTTGCATCGATTATGTTGTCACAAAATTCCCGCGTTTTGCCTTTGATAAATTCCCGAAGGCAGATCGTACGCTGGGCACACAGATGAAGGCAACCGGTGAGGTTATGTCCATAGGACGTACCTTCGATGAAGCGATTTTAAAGGCTATCCGCTCTCTGGAAATGAAGACGGATCACCTGGAACAAAAGGATATCAACGCGATGAATGAGGATGCCTTATGGAAGAAGCTGGCACAGTGTGATGATGAGCGCATCTATGTCATAACCGCATTGCTTCGAAAGGGTGCGGATATCGAGGATATCTTTGCAGTAACGAAGATGGATCGCTACTTCCTGAACCGCTTTAAAAACATCGTTGCACAGGAAACCGTTATCCGGCAGCATCCGATGGATCTAAACGTTCTGCAGGCTTCCAAGAAAATGGGCTTTGCGGATTCCTGGATTGCAAGAAGCTGGAATGTAGAGGAAGCTGCTCTCTACGATACAAGAAAACAAAACGGCATTATGCCGGTCTATAAAAATGTGGATACGTGTGCAGGGGAGTATGTATCGCATACACCGTATCTGTATTCCACCTATGAGCATGAAAACGAATCCGTATGCAGTGACAACCGCAAAATCATCGTACTCGGCTCCGGTCCGATTCGTATCGGTCAGGGTGTGGAGTTTGACTATGCGACCGTACACTGTGTAAAGACGATTCGTGAACGCGGCTATGAAGCGATTGTTATCAACAATAATCCGGAAACCGTATCAACCGACTATTCCATTTCCGATAAGCTGTATTTCGAACCGCTGACGATTGAAGATGTTATGCATGTCATCGATCTGGAACAGCCCCTTGGTGTTGTCGTGCAGTTCGGCGGGCAGACGGCAATCAATCTGGCAGATAAGCTGGTTGCGCGCGGTGTGAAAATTCTGGGAACCTCTCTGGAGGATATCGACCGTGCAGAGGATCGTCACGAGTTTGAAGAAATGCTGCACCAGCTGGATATTCCGCAGCCGCAAGGAGAAACTGCCGTCGAGGTTGAGGAAGCAGTGAAGATTGCGAATCGTATCGGATATCCGGTACTGGTGCGCCCATCCTATGTATTGGGCGGACGTGCGATGGAAATTGTGCACAACGATGACGATTTGCGTGTCTATATGGCAACGGCAGTGAAGGAAATCAGCCATGATGCACCGATTCTGGTCGATAAATATATCATCGGTAAGGAAATGGAAGTGGATGCAATCTGTGATGGAGAGCATGTGTACATTCCGGGAATCATGGAGCATATCGAGCGTGCCGGTGTGCATTCCGGTGACTCCATCAGTGTCTATCCGGCTCCGACGGCAAGTCAGAAGGTAAAGGATACCATTATCGATTATGCGACACGCATCGGTAAGGGATTCCATTTCATCGGTCTGTATAATATACAGTTCATCGTGGAAACCGATAAGAAAAGCGGGGAAGAAAGAGTGTATGTTCTGGAGGTTAATCCTAGAAGCTCCCGTACCGTACCATTCCTGAGCAAGGTTACGAATGTTGGGATGTCCTATGTGGCAACACGCTGTGTTCTGGGAGATTCTTTAAAGGATCAGGGCTACGAGGAAGGCGTGCATCCGGAAGGGGAGCGTGTCTTTGTCAAGGCACCGGTATTCTCCTTTGCGAAGCTGCGAAGTGTAGATACGACACTGGGACCGGAAATGAAATCTACCGGGGAAGCACTGGGCGGCGATGTAACGCTGGAAAAGGCATTATACAAGGCGCTGCTGGCAAGTGGAGTAAAGATTCCGCTGCATGGAAATGTTCTGATTACGGTTGCGGATGATGACAAGCAGGAGGGGCTGAAGATAGCGAAGCGCTTCTCGGCCATCGGTTATGGCATTTATGCGACAAAGGGAACGGCACAGTATCTTTCCTCCAACGGTATCTATGTAAAAACCGTAGACAAGGTAAAGGAAGAAACAGACAACAATGTGATTGATGTCATCCGTAAGGGACGCGTCAACTATGTGGTCAATACGATGAGTATCTCCAGTGAGGTAAACCGGGACGGCTTTGAAATCCGCCGTGCTGCCGCTGAGAATAATATCAGCTGCTTCACATCGTTGGATACCGCCAATGCGATTCTGCGTGTGCTGGAATCCCAGACGTTTACCACCATTTCCATGAATGAACTGGAGGGATAAGATGCAGGAAGAAAAAGGACTGATTTTAAGTAATAAGAGGATAGCGAAGGATACCTACCGTATGGAAATACAGGCATCCATCGCAAAGGATATGAAGTCGGGACAGTTTGTAAATGTAGCGGTGGAGGGGTTTATGCTGCGCCGCCCCATCAGTATCTGCTCCGTTGAAGATAAAACACGCTTTGTCATCATCTACAAGGTGGTAGGGGATGGCACTGCGAAGCTGGCTACGCTGCGCACACAGGGGATTATCGATGTGTTTGGTCCCCTTGGCAGTAGCTATCCGATTCATGAAGAAGAGCATGAGGTGCTGCTGATCGGTGGCGGTGTGGGTGTGCCGCCGCTGTATGAGCTGGCAAAGCAGTATCGCAGCAGGGATGCACGTGTGTATGTGGTCCTTGGCTTCAACGATAAAGAAAGCGTATTTTATGAAAATGAGTTTCAGCGTCTTGGGTGCCATGTTGCGGTAGCGACAATGGATGGCAGCTATGGGACAAAGGGAACGGTGATGGATGCGATTAAAGAGCATGGCATCACAACAGAGTTTACCTGCAGCTGCGGTCCAAGACCGATGCTGAAAGCAGTGGAGGAGCGCTACACCCGCGGCTATATGTCCTTTGAAAGCCGTATGGCATGCGGTATCGGAGCCTGTATGGCGTGTGTGGCAAAGGATAAGAAGGAAGAAAACATGTACCACCGCATTTGTAAGGAAGGTCCTGTTTTCCCGATCGGAAAGGTGGAATACTGATGGATCTGCATGTAGAACTGCCGGGACTTCATCTGAAGAACCCCATTATTCCGGCCAGCGGCTGCTTCGGCTTTGGCCGCGAATTTGCCGAGCTGTATGATCTGAGTCTTCTTGGAGGCATTGCGATCAAGAGTGCGACACCGCACAGCCGATTCGGAAATCCGACACCGCGTGTTGCGGAAACACCGTCAGGCATGCTGAATGCCATTGGTCTTCAGAACCCGGGAGTGGATGTGATTATGGAACGGGAGCTGCCATGGCTTGCGCAGTTTGATACGGAGATTATTGCCAATGTGGCAGGTGCCAGTGAAGAGGACTATGTCGAGGTCATCACGAAGCTGAATCAAAGCGATGTTGTCAAGGCATATGAGCTGAATATCAGCTGTCCGAATGTAAAGCATGGGGGAATCGGTCTGGGAACCGATCCTGCTCTTGCGGCTAAGGTTACCCGCATGGCAAAGGAAGCGGCACAAAAGCCGGTCTATGTGAAGCTGTCACCGAATGTAACAAATATTGTGGAAATTGCCAAAGCCGTGGAAGAGGCAGGTGCAGATGGTCTGGTGCTCATCAACACCTTGATGGGCATGCGTATGGATCTGCGTACGGGAAAACCATTGCTTGCCAATGTGACCGGAGGACTGAGTGGTCCTGCGATCAAGCCGGTGGCGATTCGTATGGTGTATCAGGTGGCATCTGCCGTCAATATACCGATTATCGGTGTCGGCGGTATCACCAGAGCAGAGGATGTACTGGAATTTCTGTATGCCGGAGCAAGTGCGGTAGAAGTGGGAATGCAGAACTTTATCGATCCGCTGTGCTGTGTTAAAATACTAGAGGATTTGCCAAAGGTCCTGAAGAAATATGGGAATAACAGCTTGACTGATGCTGTTGGAAGGAGTTTTCGTTGATGAGTAAAACAATGGTTGCGTTGGATTTCTCCACACGTAAGGAAGTATATGAATTTTTATTAAAGTTTAAGGAACCGATTTATGTAAAAATCGGTATGGAGCTTACGTATTCTTTTGGATTTGAAATTGTTCGAGAAGTGAAGGCGATGGGACACCAGATTTTTCTGGATTTGAAGCTGCACGATATTCCAAATACGGTTAAACAGGCGATGAAGAATTTGGCAAAGCTGGATGTGGATGTTGTTAATCTGCATGCGGCAGGTGGAAGTGCCATGATGAAGGCTGCTATCGAAGGCTTAAAAGAGGGAGCTGTCAATGGCAAACGCCCGCTTTGTATCGCTGTAACTCAATTGACAAGTACATCACAGGAAGCGATGAATGAAGAGCTGCTGATTCCCGGAGATGTAAAGGATGTTGTCATCTCCTATGCGAAGCTGGCAAAGGAAAGCGGACTGGACGGTGTCGTGTGCTCTGTTCATGAAGCAAAGGCAATTCATGAGGCTTGCGGGTCTGACTTTCTGACAGTTACACCGGGGATTCGTCTTGCGGATGATTCCAAGGATGATCAAAAGCGTGTGGCAACGCCGGTATTTGCCAAAGAACAGGGCTGTGACTATATCGTCGTGGGTAGAAGTATTACAAAAAGTGCCAATCCGGTAGCTACCTATCATGAAATTGAAAAAACGATGGAGGGAAAATAAATGAAGATTGAAAAAACTGTCGCAAAGAATCTGCTGGATATCCAGGCAGTATCTCTGCAGCCCAACGATCCATTTACATGGGCAAGCGGAATCAAATCACCAATTTACTGTGACAACCGTCTGGTGCTGTCTTTTCCGGAAAAACGCAGTGTCGTTGTGCAGGGCTTTGTAGAACTGATTCAGAAGGAATATGCAGAGGCAGAGGTTATCGTCGGTACGGCAACTGCCGGAATCCCATGGGGAGCAATGATAGCTGACAAGCTGGAGAAGCCGTTTGGTTATGTACGCAGCTCCAACAAGAGTCATGGAAAAGGAAATAAAATTGAGGGAAACATCAAACAGGGTGCCAAGGTTGTTGTTGTAGAGGATCTGATTTCCACCGGCGGCTCTGTCAAGGATGTCATAGAATCCCTGCGTGAGGCAGGTGCCGAGGTACTGGGCGTTGTGGCGATCTTTACCTATCTGTTACCGGCATCCACAGAGCTGTTTAACAGCATTTCCTGTGAATTTAAGACATTGAGCAATTACGATGTTCTGATTGATGTGGCATTGGAAAATGACTATATCAAGGATGGTGACCTTGAGAAATTAAAGGCTTGGAAACAGGATCCAAAGGATGAATCCTGGATGGAAAAATAGAAGAAAGAACAGTGCATTGGGGCATAGAATACAATCGTATTCTATGCCCTTTTGGTGGGAATACAGAGTGTAAGGACTTACAGGGAGTTCAAAACATGAACACTCCTGTGACACGAAACAGCAAAGTGCTGCTGCATGCTGTGTCATAGAAAAACCGTGTAAAAGCTCAAACGGAATGTACGAAATGATGGAACATATATCAAATTTATAAGAATTTATGCTCGTGCGTAGCGAGAGAATGGAGGCAAATATATGAATATGATGTCAAAACGTTTACTGATACTGGAGGATGGCAGTGTGTATGAAGGACACGGCTTCGGATCCCATCATTATCAGGTGGGAGAGCTTGTATTCAATACCGGGATGAGCGGCTACCAGGAGGTGCTGTCCGATTTATCCTATTGCGGACAGATCGTCATGATGACCTACCCAATGATTGGAAACTACGGTGTCAACCGGGATGACTTTGAGAGTCTGGATCCTGCCGTGTTCGGCTTTGTCGTAAAGGAATATTGCGAGCAGCCAAGCAATTTTCGCTGTAATCTGACTCTGGATGAATTTTTAAAGCTAAAAGGGATACCCGGAATTTGTCATGTGGATACCCGCGCAATCACAAAAAAGCTGCGCAGCAGCGGTACGATGCGTGCCATCATGGCGGATGAGGGAGCGGATGTACAGGCAGTGGTAAAGCTGTTGAAGGAAACCGATTTCCTGCATGATCAGGTTGCACGTGTATCCACACAGAAGCCGTTTCCCATCCCATCCCGTGGAAAAAAGGTTGTTTTAATGGATTTTGGCGCAAAGCATGGCATCATCCGAGAGCTGTCACGCAGAAACTGCGATCTTGTCGTTGTACCATACAATACCTCAGCAGAGGCGATTCTTGCCCTGCATCCGGATGGAGTGATGCTGAGCAACGGTCCGGGGGATCCAAAGGATATGACAGGTGCTATCGAGGTCATCCGTGAGCTGATCAAGCATGTCCCCATCTTTGGCATCTGTCTGGGACATCAGCTGATCTCTCTGGCATGCGGCGCTAATACCGTTAAGCTGAAATTCGGTCACCGCGGCTGCAATCATCCGGTCTTGAATCTGACGACTGGTAAAGTGGAAATCACCTCACAGAATCACGGCTATGCAGTGGAAACAGAAAGTCTTGCGGACACGGATTTGATCATGACGCATCAGGCGCTGAATGATCGAAGTGTGGAGGGTGTCAGCCATACACGTTATCCGGTATTCAGTGTACAGTATCACCCGGAAGCTGCACCGGGGCCGGAGGATGCCAATTATCTGTTTGATCAATTCATGGAACTGATGGAAAAGGAGAATGCATAACTATGACAAAGCGTACGGATATTAAGAAAATACTTGTGATCGGGTCTGGACCAATTGTCATTGGACAGGCTGCGGAATTTGATTATGCCGGAAGTCAGGCCTGCCAGTCCCTTCGTGAGGAAGGCTATGAGGTTGTCCTGATCAATTCCAATCCGGCAACCATCATGACCGATACAACGATTGCGGATCGTGTTTATATTGAACCGCTGACGCTGGAATTCGCCAGCCGTATCATTTATAAGGAACGCCCGGATGCCGTCCTGGGCAGTCTGGGAGGACAGACCGGATTAAATCTGGTTGTTGAGCTGGCTGAATCCGGTATCCTTGCGGAATACGATGTGGAGATACTGGGAACGGATTTAACTGCCATTAACAAGGCGGAGGACCGCGAGCTGTTTCGAAACCTGATGTATGAAATCCATGAACCGGTACCGGAAAGTGATATTGTACATACCGTGGAAGAGGCGATTGCCTTTGCGGATTCCATTGGCTATCCGGTTGTTGTTCGCCCGGCCTATACACTGGGAGGAACCGGCGGAGGCTTTGCGGATACGGAAGAGGAGCTGCGTATCATTGCAGATAACGGATTAAAGCTGTCCCCGGTACATCAGTGTCTGATTGAACGAAGTATCGCAGGCTTTAAGGAAATTGAATACGAGGTTATGCGGGACAATAACAATAATGCAATCGTGGTCTGCAACATGGAAAACATCGATCCGGTGGGAATCCATACCGGTGACTCTATGGTTGTGGCTCCTGTACAGACGCTGTCCGATCGTGAGCATCAGATGCTGCGCAATGCCAGTCTGAAAATCATTCGTGCTTTGAATATATGCGGAGGCTGCAATGTACAGCTGGCATTGGATCCCAACAGCTTCAAATACTATATTATTGAGGTGAATCCAAGAGTATCCCGCTCTTCTGCGCTTGCCTCCAAGGCAACCGGCTATCCGATTGCAAAGCTGGCAGCTAAGATTGCGGTCGGTATGACGCTGGATGAGATCATCAATCCGATTACCCGGACGAGCTATGCCTGCTTTGAACCGTCACTGGATTACATTGTGACAAAGCTGGCACGCTTCCCGTTTGATAAATTTGAGCGTGCCGACCGCCGTCTGGGAACACAGATGAAGGCTACCGGTGAAGTCATGTCCATCGGTCGCAATTTTGAAGAAAGCTTTCTGAAGGCAGTACGATCTCTGGAAATGAAATGTGATCACATCGATCATAAGGAAATCAATGCCTGTACCACAGAGCAGCTGTGGGAGAAGATCGCGGTAAAGGACGATCTGCGCATGTTTGGCATCGCCGAGCTGATTCGCCGCAGGGAATCTCTGGCAAGTATTCATGAAATTACGAGAATCGATATGTTCTTCCTGCATAAATTTGCGAATATCATTTCTCTGGAAGAAGAAATGATGGCACTTCCACAGGATCTTTCCGTACTCCGTACGTTGAAGGAAAATGGCTTTGCGGATTCCTATATCGCCCGCAAGTGGGGGATGAAGGAGCGCTCCGTCTATGAGCTGCGGAAGAAAAACGGCATCATACCGGTATACAAAATGGTGGATACCTGTGCAGCGGAATTTGAAAGTGCGACACCGTATTTCTATTCCACCTATGAACAAGAAACGGAATCCTTCCGTACAGACCGTAAGAAAATCATTGTTCTCGGCTCCGGACCGATTCGTATCGGACAGGGTGTGGAATTCGACTATGCGACTGTACACTGTGTCATGACGCTGCGGGAGTGCGGCTATGAGGCAATCGTTATCAACAACAATCCGGAAACGGTATCGACAGATTTCTCGATTTCCGACAAGCTGTATTTTGAACCGCTGACGATCGAGGATGTTATGCACGTTGTGGATCTGGAACAGCCACTGGGCGTGATTGTTCAGTTTGGCGGTCAGACGGCAATCAATTTGGCAGATAAGCTGGTGGAACGCGGTGTGAAGATTCTGGGAACCTCTCTTAAGGACATTGACCGTGCCGAAGACCGTCATGCATTTGAAGCGATGCTGCACACGCTGGATATCCCGCAGCCGAAGGGAGAAACAGCGGTGGAGGTAGAGGAAGCCGTAAACATTGCGAACCGCATCGGGTATCCGGTGCTGGTGCGTCCATCCTATGTCCTTGGCGGACGTGCAATGGAAATCGTGCACAATGATGATGATCTGCGTATTTATATGGCTACGGCAGTTAAGGAAATCAGCCACGATGCACCGATTCTGGTCGATAAATACATTGTCGGTAAGGAGCTGGAAATTGATGCAATCTGCGATGGTGAACATGTGTATATTCCGGGAATCATGGAGCATATCGAACGCGCAGGTATTCATTCCGGTGATTCCATTAGTGTCTATCCGCCGCAGACCATATCGGATAAGGTGCGGGACACCATCGTCGATTACAGTATTCGTATCGGAAAGGGATTCCATTTTATCGGCTTGTTTAATATCCAGTTTATCGTGGAGGCACCAAAGGATGGAAATGAGGAAATGGTATATGTTCTGGAGGTCAATCCGCGAAGCTCCCGTACCGTGCCGTTTCTAAGTAAAATAACCGGTGTGGCGATGAGTCATATCGCAACGCGCTGCGTCCTCGGTGACTCATTGCATGAGCAGGGCTATGCAGAAGGGCTTCGTCCGTTTGAAAACCGCGTTTTTGTCAAGGCTCCCGTGTTTTCCTTTGCAAAGCTGCGCAGCGTAGATACCGTGCTGGGCCCGGAAATGAAATCAACCGGAGAAGCACTGGGCGGTGATGTTACCTTGGAGAAGGCGCTGTACAAGGCACTGCTTGCTAGCGGTATCCGTATTCCGAATCATGGTAATGTGCTGATGACGATTGCGGATGATGACAAAGAGGAAGGCCTGCGTATTGCAAAGCGTTTCTCTGCCATCGGGTACGGTATCTATGCGACTTGCGGCACGGCTGCTTTCTTACAGGGAAACGGATTGTTTGTGAAAACCGTCAATAAGATTTCCCAGGAGGGCGATTTGAATGTCCTGGATGTGATTCGTAAGGGTAAGGTGAATTATGTGATCAATACCATGTCCAGTGAAGATAAGGAGGTAACCAATGATGGCTTCCTGATTCGCCGGGTATCCGCAGAAAACAATATCAGCTGCTTCACTTCCTTTGATACAGCGAATGCAATACTAAAGGTGCTGGAATCTTTAAACTTTACGACCATCTCTATGAATGAGCTGGAGTATTAAATACGTCTTTATCAGAGTTATAAAAGCATAAGGCAAAAAATATTCAGCATTTGCATGTTTTATATCTTCGAGTTCTTATGAAAAAGGAAATCCAAACGATTGAGTAATTTCAATAGTTTTGGATTTCCCTTTTTTGAATATACAGCCTTAAGAAAAAAAGCATATGCATTGTCAAAAAGGCATTGTTATTTCCAATACAGCACTTTATGCTCCACAATCTGACATGCTTCATATAAAAGAAGTCCCAGCAGAGAGAGCAAGAATATTGAAGAGAGAATCATATTTAAATCATACATTTCTGCACCGTTTGTCAGCAGATAGCCAAGACCGGCTTTTGCTCCCATCATTTCTCCGATGACAGCGCTTGTAATTGCCTGTGTAACTGCTATTTTGCTGCCGCTGATGACCTCATGGAAGGCACAGGGAAGCTCCATACGTATGAAAATCTGCCATCGATTTGCCTGTAATATATTCATGAGGTCCATATATCCGGTATTGATTTTCTTCAATGAACTGCTTTCCGCTACCATGATAGGGAAGGATACTACCAGAATAACCAATGCTATTTTGGAAGTCAGTCCAAGCCCAAACCATAAAATGAATAGCGGAGCAATGGAAATTTTCGGTGAAATCTGCATGATGAGAAGCAATGGCATAAACAGATTCTCTAAAAGTCTATTTTTCGCAAGTAAATAACCGAGAATCATACCAAAGATAATACCCCAGAAGGTGCCGATAAAAATTTCATACAGCGTTGTTGTGATATGCAATCCCATGTTGCCGCTTTGCATAAATTGTATAAAATATTTGAAAAAATCAACAGGAGAAGGAAGATAATAGCTGGGGATATGAAATATAATGGTGATAAACTGCCACAGTATCAGCAGGCATGTAAGCAGTACGCACATTTCCACATAGATTCTTGTTTTTTTCATGATGCACCTCCCGGTTGAACTATGAGCTCAACTGCAGGAAAGGATGTCTTGAATAATCCGTTTTTTTGCAGCAGGTCAATGTAAATCTGATAATCATGGAGATTACTGTAGCCATATCCATACACTGCGGTATCTTCAGAAACCCAAAGATTTTTTACAAATTCCTGCGAAATAATATCTATGTATTTCTGTTCACTTCCGGCAATGCTTGGTGTAAATTTTTCCTTTGCGATATTCACAGCTTCCTGCACCTGACCTTCTATAATATCCTGCATACCCCGATTCAAGGCATTCGTAAAACCTCTGCATATTTCCGGATGCTCTTTCAAGAAAGTCTGTGAGGTGATTACTACATTTCCATAGGAGGGCATATAGTCGTTGCTGAGAAACTGTTTAACGTCGATTCCACTAGACTGAAGCTCATAGGTGCGAAGCTTAGAAAAGCAAATTGCATCTACCTGATTGGAAACGAGAGCATTCACAATTGCACCTGTTCCGATCACTTTGATTTGCACATCATGGATGGATAGGCCGTTCTGCTGCAGAATAACCTTCAGCTGAATATAATTGGGACTGCCATAACTTGTAATGGCAATTGTTTTGCCCTTCAGATCCTGTATTTTATGAATGCCAGATTCGCTTTTGTAAATGATTGCTCCCAGCCCCTTCTGATAGGTAGTATGAATGATGTTGACTGGAACACCGTTTCCCCGACCCAACAATACAGTATCCGCATTAGGAAAACCGAAGGGTACATTTCCTGCCCCCACGTTTTTAACAATTTCTGCAGCAGATGCATAATAGAAATTGACCTGCAGTCCTTCCTCCTTGAAATAGCCCTTTTCCTGTGCGAGATATAGCGGCGCATAATAAGGTGTTGCAGCTCCATCAATCTGAATATCAACTTCAAATAGTCCATCTGTATTTTTATATGGGTGAAACGAAGAACCAGTACATCCGGATAACAAACATAAAGATAACAAAATGAAACAGAATTTTTTCATTGCTTTACCTCCTGATATCGCTGTAACCGTTGTTCCAGCAGGTTTACAGCTGCATACAGTAAAATTCCCAGCAAAATGGTAAATAGAATACCTGATATCAGCAGCGGACTATCAAAGGTGGAACTGGCAAATGATTGCAAATATCCGATACCCAACTGTCCTGCCATCCATTCCGCTACAGTTGCTCCAATAATAGCCTGTAGGATGCTTATCTTGAAGGAAGAGAGAAGATACGGTATGCAGCACGGAAACTCTAGCTGAGTAAATATCTGTCTGCGATCTGCGTTCAATACCTGCATATATGCATACATTTCTTTTGGGATATGACCGAGACCCAGCAGCACACCTTCTATGATAGGAAAAAAGGACATGATGAAAACGATGAATAATTTGGAGCCATAACCAAGTCCAAACCAGATAATGAAAATAGGAATTAAGGCAATTTTCGGTGATACCTGAAAAAATACAAGCAGAGGCATACTCAGCTGTTTGATATGTGGATGCTTCCCAATACAGTAACCGACTATAATACCAAACAAAACTGAGAGTGCGAAGCCAAACAGAACCTCGCTCAGGGTATATAGCAGATTTTTATAAAAATCCATTTGCGTGAGCTGAAAAACCATTTCCTTAGCAACGGCAGTGGGAGTTGGTAGGATGAAGGAGGGAATATGGAAAAAAGTTACATAAGCATACCATAAAAAGATAAATACAGATAGAGAGAGAAGCGTATACCATATCGCTTCTTTTTTATGCCTGCTCATTCAGCATACCTCGCAATCTGGATACATAATCCGTAAACTCTATAGCTTCTCGCAGCTTCAGGCTTCGTTCCTGTGGGAGATCAATAGTGATGATGTCGCGAATTTTGGAAGGCCGATTACTTAAAACGGCAACGCGTGTGGATAGAAAAACAGCCTCTTCTATGTCATGTGTAACAAATAGAATGGTTTTTTTCGTCTGTTTCCAAAGACGTCTGAGCTCCAGATTCAAATAATCTCGTGTCAGGGCATCCAACGCACCAAAGGGTTCATCCATTAACAGTAGCTTTGGGTCGTAGCTAAGTGAACGAGCGATGGAAGCTCTCTGCTTCATACCTCCGCTCAGCTCCTTTGGCAGAGAATTTCGAAATTCCTTAAGTTTCATCAACTCCAGCAATTTCTCTACACGCATCAATGATTCCGGTGTTTTTTGATGTTTGATTTCCAATGGCATTATGATATTTTCATAAACACTTTTCCAAGGGAATAAAACTGAATCCTGAAATACAAAACCCAGATTTTCTTTTAACGTGTTGTCATGGAATACGATTTCTCCACCGTCACGTTCCTGTAATTCACTTACGATTCGCAGCAATGTGGATTTGCCACAGCCGCTGGGACCAATAATAGAGATGAATTCGTGTTCATGGATTGCAAGAGATACATCTTTAATTGCTTGTATCCGCTCTCCGTTAGCTGTCGTAAAACATTTTGAAATGTTTTTCAATTCAATCATTGTCATTGTCATTCCTCCAATTTTCCATCATATGTGATAATAAGGATACATAAAGGTTTATTTTCTCCTGCATGTCATTCATGTGTAAACCACATAATGCTTCAATTTTCTTCAGCCGATACTGCAGTGTATTAACATGAATAAACAACTCTTTACATGTTTGCTTCTGGTTCTCGTTATTGCGGAAGTATTTGATAAGAGTATCCAACAGAAAAGGATACTCCTTTAGCGGTGCAATGGTCTGCTGAAAATAATTTGTTTTATCCTGCTGCTGAAGCTCCTGTATGATTCGCAGCAGTTGTACCTTTGGATAAAGGATAATCTGCTGTTTCTGTAGTGTCAGACCAACGTGTACAGAAAATTCAGCTTCTTTCATCAGCTCAGCAATATTAGCTGCTTTCTGAACTGAGCTGATTCCAATCTGCAGATCTGGATATACTGGAATCAACTGCTTAAGTTCTTGTATACAGGCTGAAGAAAACTGTGAAGCTTTCAGAATTACGGCTGTATAAATCGCCGTGTTCGTATGCATGAAGAGAAAGTCATGAAGCAGATGCTGTTGCTTCATACGCTCATATATCGTACAGACATGCAGAAAAATCGAATAGCGCTTCTGCTCAGAAAGCTGAGCATTCGTAGATTCTCTATCAATTTGAAACTGAATCAGCTGCAGTTCGTTCTGAAACAGTGCAAGCTGCAATGACTGCGTACAGCGTCGGACAATCAAATCCTTGAAAGGATCCGTGCTTAATAGCAGATAACGCATAAGGTATTCCTTAAGGGTATCCTGTTCATCTGCCAGAGAAAGCAGACGATTGATAGCATTCGTTAAGGATAGGTAGGTTCGCTGAGGCGGAATGAGAAAAATGGGAATCTGCCATTCCTGCGCCAGTATGGAAAGTCTTTTTACACGCGCCATATGCTCGTCAGTTTCTCTGCATTTTACCGCAAGAGCAGCGGTTGACAGGCGCTGCATATCATGGAGTAACTCCAGCAGATCCTGCTCATTTTCCGGTAATGTTCTGGAACTTGTCAGAAGCAGTTCACCACCCTTCGCCCATTCCCGTATGGGTAGAGATTCCATAATGGTTACAGAAGCAACCAAGCGCTGTACATTAGCCCCCTCATACAGCGCTTTCAGATCCCAGATATCACTGCTCATGATCGTGCTTAAATAGATCATACGGTATCACCTCCCATTCACAAATTTCGTGTGATGTTTTTGGATACAGATCATACCGGTATATAAATAATATGATTGCGGTTACAATACACCTTATTTATTACTGAATGATATCATACAAGAAGTAAACGTGTAAATTGTGTAGATACACGAAATCACTGGTAATTTTTGGGCTCTTTCTACAATTGTTAGAATGCGCTTTTCTATCTAAAATGGTGGTGTAAGGAAAGGAGACTTTTTATGAGTCAAGAACGTATGAATATGAGTACCTATCAGAAAACGGCATTAGGTACCACAATGGCCGGGCTGGGAATGCAGAGCTGTAGTACGATGCTGTTATCCTATGTACTGACCTCTATTATTGCTGATTTTGCAATCAGCTCAACTGCAGGTGGAGCGATATCCACCATCACCAATCTGGGAATGCTGGCCGGTGGTATCATCTTTGGAACATTGGCAGACAAGTATGGCAGAGTAAAAATTTTTGCAATTACAGTCGCTATTTTCTCTATAGCGACAGGGCTGACAGCTTGTTCTACAAGCATAACTGCCATTTATGTGCTGCGCTTTTTGGTAGGTGTCGGCGGAGGCGGAGAGTATGGTGTGATTATGTCCATCATTGCGGATTCTTTCGCTGAGGGTAAAAGAGGAAGAATTACTTCATTTGTAACAATTGCAGGACAGCTTGGCAGTATCATTGCTGCCATAGGAGCTGCATTGATTATTCCAACATTCGGCTGGAGAGGTTTATTTGTATTTGGTGCTCTTCCAATTTTCCTGGCTGTTTTTATCCTTTGGAAGCTGCCGGAATCTGAAGCATGGAAGGCGGTAAAAAAAGAATCGGTTACTAAAAAATCAGGAATACGTGATCTTTTTACAGAAGGAAGGGCTTTTACAACGATTCGTCTGACCATTATGGCGATTGTACAGGTTGCCGGATACTTTGGGCTGATGAACTGGCTTCCTTCAATTTTGCAAAACAAAGCCGGACTTAGTATTTCCGGTTCATCAATTTGGATGATAGCAACCATTATCGGTATGTCTTTAGGAATGCTGGTCTTCGGTCAGATTATGGATAAGATTGGTGCCAAAACGGCCTATGCATCATTTCTGATTGCATCTGCGATTGCAGTATTTGCATATTCCTTTGCAGATTCTGCAATGTTGATCTTGGTTGGGGGCGCAATTGTAGGTTTTTTTGCCAACGGTATGAATGCAGGCTATGGAGCAATTGTTGGTAATCTATATCCAACACATATCCGTGCAACTGCAAATAATATTATTTTCAATATCGGTCGTGCTATTGGTGGTTTTTCCTCAATCGCTATCGGTTTCTTTTTAGATAACTATTCTCTAACAGTAGCCATGGCATTTCTTACCGTGTTATACTGTATATCTCTGATTACAGTGACAACGCTACAGATACACAAGCCAAAGCCAGCAGAAACACAGGCATAGGAGGTAGATAATATGAGTATACATTTGAAAGAATTAAAGCACGGAGATTTGGGGGAAGCGACCATAATTGTTGGAGATCCTGGTAGGGTTTCACTTCTTGCAGAAGCGTTTGATAAGCGTAGTATTATTGTTAATAATCGTGAATTTCTTTTAATGAATGGTTATTATAAAAATCAGAAGGTATCCGTATGTTCTACCGGTATAGGTGTAGGCTCAACGGAAATCTGTGTGAGTGAGCTGCTGGAAAATGGAGCAAAACAAATCGTACGTTGCGGAGGCTGCGGCGCATGGCGTGACGATATTGAGCCAGGCGATATCATTTTAAATACTGGAATGGCACGAACAACAGGATTGATGACGACTTATGTCCCGGATACGTATCCTGCTGTTGCAGATTCGCTGTTAGTCAGTCGGATTGCAAAACATCTGTCCGGCAGTAAAAAAATCCATATCGGATTGGGACTGACGGCAGAAACATATTACATAGGGCAGGGAAGGGGTATTTCAATAAAGGGAAAAGCACTTCCTGTTCCCAATATGATTGAAGAATGGTCAAGTCTGGGAATTATGAATTGTGAAATGGAAACAGCAGTACTTTATATACTAGCATCCTTATACCAGATTCCTGCTGCAAACTGCCTCGCTGTTCATGTCAGTCGCAAGAACGAGAAATGGGAATGTGAGGAGGATTATCGCAAGCTGCATTATGAAATGGCGCAGCTTGTACTGGATGCGATGCTAGAGCCATCAACGCAGTATGAAAAAGAAGCATAAGGAAGGAGATAAAGAAATAAAGGGAACGAAAGCGTATAGATAAAATGAAATAGCCGTAGCATGGAGGATTTCCAGCTGCGGTTTTCAACTCTGCATAAAGATTGTATAAGTGTAGTATTTTTTCTTTGTAAGCGCTATAATAATACTAAGAAAACAGAAAGGAGCTTTTTATGAATACAGAACGTTTTAAGGATAAAATTATGGTCGTAACCGGAGGAACCTCCGGAATAGGAAAAGCAGTTTGTATCCGTGCCGGTGCAGAAGGGGCAACCGTTGTCATCGCAGGACGAAATGAGGAACGCGGAAAGGCGATTGAAAAGACCATTACGGATCAGGGAGGCAAGGCACTGTTTGTGCGCTGTGATGTGACTATAAAAGAAGATATCATCGCCCTGTATGCGAAAGTGATGGAAGTGTATGGACGTATCGATATCGCTATTAACAATGCCGGCATCGTCGGAGATTCCAAGAAAATCGAAGATTTGACAGATGAGGACTGGTTCAGCGTTGTCAATGCCAATCTGAATGCCATGTTCTATTGCATTCGTGAGGAAGTGAAATACATGCTTACCAATGAAACCGGTGGAAGTATTGTGAATACCGCATCCGTGGCAGGTATTCGGGCAACTCCTGCAGGACCTGCCTATGTTGCCAGCAAGCACGGTGTTGTCGGACTGACAAAATCAACGGCAATGGATTACGCTGCGAAAAACATTACCTGCAATGCCATCTGTCCGGCAGGAACCGATACACCGCTGACAGAAGCCGCAAAGCAGAAGATTTATGCCAAGATTGCGGAATTGAAGGCACAGGGAAAAGACCCGCAGGAATTTATGAAGAATTCCATGATTGCCGGTAAGACGGAAACTCTGCAGCATCGCAATGCTACAAGTGAGGAGCAGGCAGCGACGATCCTGTATTTTGCCAGTGATGAGGCAAGACACATCACCGGTAGCATTGTCGCAAGTGATGGCGGTTTTACTGTTTATTAACATACATATGAAGAAAGACGGAGAGGAATTCAAAGCCTTTTCGTTTTTATTTTCTGAAGTTGCGCACCTTATCATCATCAGCTTCTTTTTTAAAGAGTTCAGGATGTTTTCATTGACAGATGCTGAAAAAAAGAGTATTCTATATATGAAGTTAGATTAAACTAACAAAGAGATTGCAGTTCTTTGTTTTCCTTATAACTTTACAACCAGCCCAAATCTGACTTCACGATCAGACTGTCTGTTTCCACGATACGGCGGACAGGCGGTCTGCTTTTGTTACTGTTCACAGTTTATAAACGAATTTTCAAAAAAGAAAAGATGTAATAATCTGACGGGGGAATGACTTTCCATCCTGTGTGATTGTTATACTTCTGTTTGATCCTTCTTTTCGTGGATTTGCTGTGAATCGTGACCTTCTTATTTTGTAAGCTTATTTTGTATGCAAGCCTATTGACGTTCGGCTGAAAAAATGATACAGTTTATTCAGTTATATGACTGACGGAAGTGGAATTGACCACAGGGAGTATAATGTATAGGGGCCGACCGTCTGGGCAGAAGAGCTCGGGACAACTGTCGGCTCTTTTCTTGTGGATGAATCAGTCCTATGATTTATCTTACGAAACCATTTCATAACAGAATGAAACAGGAGGACGCAGGATTTATGATGAATGAACGCAAAGAATGGGAAGGCTTTACAGGCCGCCTCTGGAAAGAGGAAATCAATGTTCGGGATTTTATTCAGAACAACTACAAGCCATATGACGGGGACGAGTCGTTTCTGGCTGAACCGACAGAAGCAACTAACAAGCTGTGGCAGGAGCTGCAGAAGCTGCAGAAGGAAGAACGCGCAAAGAACGGTGTTCTCGATATGGAAACAGAAATCGTTTCCTCTTTGACCTCTTATGGCCCCGGCTACATCAAGGATGAATTAAAGGATATGGAAGCAGTCGTCGGCTTGCAGACAGACAAGCCGCTGAAGCGTGCTTTCATGCCATACGGCGGTATTAAAATGAGTGAAGAGGCATGTACGACCTATGGATATGAGCCAAGTGAAAAGCTGCATGAAATCTTCCATGAATATCACAAGACACACAACGATGCCGTGTTTGACTGCTATACACCGGAAATGCGACTGGCAAGACGGAACAAAATCGTTACCGGTCTTCCGGATACCTATGGACGCGGACGAATCGTTGGCGATTACCGTCGTGTTGCTCTGTACGGTATCGATTATCTGATCGAACAGAAACAGAAGGATAAGGCAAACTGCGGCTGCGGTGTAATGAGCGATGACATCATCCGTCAGCGTGAGGAGCTGGCTGAGCAGATCAAGGCGTTAAAGGGTATGAAGGCGATGGCTGCACTTTACGGCTTTGATATCAGCGGACCTGCTACAACCGCGAAGGAGGCAGTTCAGTGGCTGTATTTCGGTTATCTTGCGGCCATCAAGACACAGAACGGTGCTGCAATGAGTGTCGGACGTGTTTCCACCTTCCTGGATATTTATATCGAACGTGATCTGGAGGCAGGAATTCTTACCGAAAGTGAAGCACAGGAGCTGATCGATCATATGACGATGAAGTTCCGTATGGTGAAATTTGCACGTATTCCTTCTTATAACCAGCTGTTCTCCGGTGACCCGGTATGGGCTACACTGGATCTGGCAGGTCTGGGTATGGATGGTCGCCATATGGTTACAAAATCCGACTTCCGTTTCCTGCATACACTGGAAAATATGGGACCGGCACCGGAGCCGAATCTGACGGTGCTGTATTCCTCTCATCTGCCGGAAAGCTTCAAGACATATTCCGCACGCATCTCGATTGAGACAAGCTCCGTACAGTATGAGAATGATGATGTTATGCGCCCGGTATGGGGGGATGACTATGCGGTATGCTGCTGTGTGAGTGCCACGCAGACAGGTAAGGAAATGCAGTTCTTCGGAGCACGTGCTAACCTTGCAAAATGTCTGTTGTATGCAATTAACGGTGGAATTGATGAAAAGACGAAAGCACAGGTCGGTCCGGAATATCGTCCGATTACCAGTGAATATCTGGATTATGATGAGGTTATGCATAAGTATGACAATATGATGGAATGGCTGGCTGATCTGTATGTCAACATCCTGAACCTGATTCAGTACATGCATGATAAATATTATTATGAAAGCTCCTTAATGGCACTGATCGATACCGATGTGCGCAGAACCTTTGCGACAGGCATTGCCGGATTCTCCCATGTCGTAGATTCCCTGGCAGCAATCAAATATGCCAAGGTTAAGACGGTTCGTGATGAAGACGGACTGGTTATTGATTATGAAATCGAGGGTGATTTCCCGCGCTATGGAAATGATGATGACCGTGCGGATGATATTGCAGTGTGGCTGTTAAAGACCTTTATGGAGAAAATCGAGAAGCGTCATACCTATCGTGACTCTGAACCGACAACCTCGATTCTTACTATCACCTCCAATGTCGTATATGGTAAGGCTACCGGAGCTCTGCCGGACGGACGTAAGGCCGGAGAGCCATTGTCACCGGGGGCAAACCCTTCCTATGGTGCAGAACAGAACGGTCTGCTGGCTTCTTTGAATTCCGTAACCAAGCTGCCTTATGAATATGCATTGGACGGCATCAGCAATACGCAGACCATCAGTCCGGATGCGCTTGGACACAATGAGGATGAGCGTGCCGATAATCTGGTACATGTTCTGGATGGCTACTTTGATCAGGGAGCCCATCATCTGAATGTCAATGTATTCGGTATTGAAAAGCTGCATGATGCCATGGAGCATCCGGAAAAAGAGGAGTATGCAAACTTCACGATCCGTGTTTCCGGATATGCTGTAAAATTCATTGACCTGACGCGTGAACAGCAGCTGGATGTTATTTCCAGAACCTGCCACGCAAGTCTGTAAGTTACAAAGAAAAGAGGTCTGTTATACAAACAGGCCTTTCTACGTTTACGGAGGTGATTTTATGAGTGTAAAAGGAGCGATTCATTCCATTGAAACCTTTGGCTCCGTTGATGGACCGGGGGTGCGCTTTGTTATATTTCTAAAAGGCTGTGCCATGCGCTGCCAGTATTGCCATAATCCGGATACCTGGAAATGCGGGGAGCCGGATACAGACAGTGAAGCATTGCTGAAGCGTGCGATGCGTTATCGCAGCTACTGGGGCAAAAACGGCGGTATTACGGTCAGCGGGGGAGAGCCTTTGCTGCAAATTGACTTTCTTCTGGATTTGTTTCAAAAGGCGAAGAAGGAAAACATTCACACTGTTCTGGATACGGCGGGAAATCCGTTTACCGGTGAAGGGGACTTTTTTGATAAATTCCAGGAGCTGATGAATGTCACAGACCTCATCCTGCTGGATCTTAAGGTTTATGATGAAAAAAAGCATCGTGCACTGACGGGAAAAAGCAACCGCAATATTCTGGATCTGGCAAAATATCTTTCTGATATCGGTAAGCCTGTCTGGATTCGTCATGTGCTGGTACCTGGTATCAATGACAGTGATGAGGACCTTCATAAGCTGGATACCTTTTTGCAGACTCTGCATAATGTAGCGCGTGTTGAGATTCTGCCATATCATACACTGGGTGCCTACAAGTGGGAGGAGCTTGGCTATACCTATGCACTAAAGGATGTCCTGCCTCCGGACAAAGCACTCGTAAAGCATGCGAATGAGCTTTTACATACAGCACAGTATGATTCGTGAATACTCACAAAGCCGGACATCTGAATAGGAGGAACCGGCTTTTTTATTCCTACGATACTTTAGATATCCCTTTTTTATTCCATCCAATGCATTGATGCTGCTGTGACTATGCTGCATACCGATATGTTGAAATACTCAATAGCACTGTTTTTTTGCATCATAAAATGGTATGATGACAATAGATGGAAGGAGGTATCATCATGAGTGATCCAAAACGTATTCGCATGCACACAGGCAAAGGTTTTATTGCGGCGCTTGATCAAAGCGGCGGCAGTACACCGAAAGCACTTCGACTGTATGGTATTGCAGAGGATGCATATCATAGCGATGAAGAGATGTTTGATCTGGTTCATGAGATGAGAACCAGAATAATGACATGCCCTTCCTTTACAAGCGAGCATATACTTGCAGCCATTCTGTTTGAAAACACCATGGAACGGAAGGTGAACAACGAGTACACTGCTGACTATCTGTGGAATCAAAAGGGAATTCTTCCGATTCTGAAGGTGGACAAGGGGCTTGCCCCATTGGAAAACGGCGTTCAGCTGATGAAGGAAATTCCACAGCTGGAGGAGCTGCTCGAGCGTGCAAAACAGCGCCATATCTTTGGAACGAAGATGCGCTCTGTTATCAGGGAAAGCAATACGGATGGTATCCGCGCTATCGTCGAGCAGCAGTTCGCTATCGGTAAACGTATCTGTGCGGCAGGATTGGTGCCGATTCTTGAGCCTGAGGTAGATATTACAGCATCGGACAAGGCGGATTGTGAGGTATTGCTGAAGGCGGAAATCAAAAAGCATCTGGCGAAGCTGACGGCAGATGAAATCATTATGTTCAAGCTGACCATTCCAAGTGTTGACGGTTTCTACACAGAGCTGATGAATGATCCGCATGTTCTGCGCATAGTCGCATTATCCGGAGGGTATACAAGAGATGAAGCGAATGTAAGGCTTGCAAGAAATCCGGGACTGATTGCGAGCTTCTCCCGTGCATTATCACAGGGACTTTGCGTAACCCAGAGTGATGATGAATTTGAAGCCTTACTGAAAAGCTCCATACAGTCTATTTATGATGCCAGCATTACCTGAGAGATAGCATGTATGCATGGAGCCTATAAAAAGATGCAGAAGGTCTGCATCTTTTTGCATGCTTTAAAGCCTAAGACTTACGAGATAGAAGCTTCCTATATGGGAGTTTGCGCAGATATTTCATCCAGTCTGTTTGCATACATACCTTATATAAGATAAGTGTGAGAAGCCCTCCGAGAACGACATCAATGACGGAATGCTGTTTCAGTACAACGGTTGAAAGACATACTGCGATTCCGCAAAACAGGGTAAAGCCTTTGACCAGTGCCGCATGAGAAAACTTTTGATAGCGCATAACAATGATCATAATCGCCACGGTACTGGAAACATGAATGGACGGACAGACGTTCGTCGGTGTATCAATGGCATACAGCATACCGGCAATACGGGCAAGCAGATTGTCACGTACAACAGCAGGACGCAGCTGTAGACCGTTGGGCAGTACGGTATAGATCAGCAGACAGATTGTCATACCGGTGAACATAATAAAGCACAGATCCAGAAAATCCCTTCGCGAGTGGAACAGAAAATAACCAAGAGAGACTGCAAGCATGGGGAACCAGGCAAAATAAGGTATAACAAAGCCTTCATGAAAAGGGATCCAGTCATCCAGCGGACAGTGTATGATAAATTTGGGAACCGCAAAGGCCTCCAAAAGCTCAAAGTAAATCAGATAGGGGATAAAATAAAGAAGGCACAGCGCATAGGGATGCTCCCTGATCCAGGCTGCCGTTTTTTTCAGCATGTGCATCCTCCTTTCCAGGTGGTATTTATTATAGTATGGATTTCCATTTATTTCAAATAAAAAATCCGACCTTCGCCGGATTACGGTTTGATGTAGGAATATCCCGCCTGCTGCTTAACGGCAAGCTCCACAACACCGCTTGCAACCGTTGTCACACCGTTTAAAAGCTCCTGCTCCTCCATCCTCTGCCCCTTCATGGCATTGCGGCAGGCGGCTATGATGACACCGCGTTTTATAAAATTACAGAAAACTGCTTTGTATTCCAGCTGCTCTGCGGCCTCCTCCTTCAGCTGCCGGACGGCTCTTCCATTAACGACGATTTCAATATGGAAATCCTGCTGCAGCTGTTCGCAATAGGCAAGCATATGGGTTACATTTCTCTGTACAAGCGGCCAGCGTTTTTCTTCGTCGATGTGAAATATCACGTTCATATCAGCACCTCCTTCTCTTGGCTCCTTGTCTTTATGCTCATTGTACGATACCTGGCATATACTTGCAAGCAGGAAATCTGCCGTGTTCTCCAAATGTTGTGAAAAAATTCATAAAGTTTTTATTTGAAAGCGTTATCACAGGTGGTAGAATAGCTGTAAAGAAAGGTGAGTGTGATTGGCATATGAAAAATCTGGAGCATCATCTGTTGGGTAAGCATCCCAGAATCGGATTTGCGGAGGGAGCGAATCCCGACGTGATCCGTGCAGCGATACGGCATGTGGAAAACGGCTTTATACTGCCGGTGCTGATTGGTCATAAAAAGGAAATTCTCCGGCATGCGAAGGAGCTTGGCGCTGATATCAGCGGTGTGGAAATCGCAGATATGGAAAGCTTTGCGAATAAGGCGGAAATGGTGTCACGCATGCTGATGATTCGCCGTGGTGACTGGACCAGGGAAGCATGTGAGGATAAACTAAAGGATATCAATTATTTTTCAACAATGTATCTGGAGCTTGGCTATATTGACGGTCTGGTTGGCGGTGTTATCGCAACAACAGCGGAAACCATGCGTCCCGCTTTACAGCTCATTCGGACTGCCGAGAATGAGCGAACCGTTTCCAGCTGTGTTCTGCTGGAGCGGGATAACATCCATTACATTATGGGGGACTGTACACTGAATGTGGATCCATCGGTTCAGGAGCTGGTGGAGATTACCCTCCAGTGTGCCAGAACAGCACGGCAGTTTGGTATTGAACCGAAGGTTGGTATTTTATCGTATTCCTCGTTTGGGTCGGGAAGCGGAGCAAGTGTGGATAAGGTGCGCGTCGTAGCGGAGCATCTGAAACGGATGCCGCTGGATTTTGCTGTTGACGGGGAGATTCAGGTGGATGCGGCAATCTCTCCAATCGTCGCAAAGGTAAAGGCTCCGCATTCAGCCATCGCCGGGGAGATGAATACACTGATATTCCCGAATATCGATGCCGGAAATATCGGCTATAAGATTGCTGTCGAGCTGGGTGGCTTTACCATGTTTGGCCCGATTTTACAGGGCTTGCGTAAACCGGTCAATATCTTGACGCGCAGGGCAAGCGTGGATACGATCTATTCCATCGGTATCATTACCGGTGTGCAGGCAGTTGAGAATCGATCCTGAAAAAAGATGGCAGATGCTGTCTTTTTATGCTTTTAAAATGTCTTGTGCATTAGCGTCAGGAGAGGCTAGACACAGGTGCAGAGGGACCTCTCAGAACGCTAAAAATTTAGATCCACTAGGAAGCAAAGGATAAAAAGGCATTCATATGCGGTGTGAGCCATTTGCTTTTATGATAAACAATCTGGCGGTATACACGCAGCTGAAAATCTCGCGGCCGCAGGATGGACAGACGTCCCTGATCTACATAGGGCTGCACACAGAAGGCGGGAAGAAAGGAAATCTCACATTCACTCAACAGCTCCCGTATGATGAATTCTGTATTCCCTATTTCCAGGTATGGATGCACCTGCTGTTTAATGGACAGGGCATACTGATCCAGCTCATAACGATAGCTGGCTGCACTTTCCGTCAGAATCAGCTCCTCCTGTAATAAGTCCTTGAGAATCAGTGATTTCCGTTTTGTTAGCGCATGAGAGGGATGGCAGACAAACACGATTTCCTCCGGTTCATCAACGACGCGGATCCAGTCGGGATGATACTGGCGGCGGTCGATGAAATAGACGATATCCAGCTCATTATGATTCATCATATCCAGTAAAATTTCCGGTGATGAGGTTTCCACGCTGATGGAGATATGCGGATACGTTGTATGAAAGGCATGCAGCAGTTTTGGAAAGGAGGATGCACACAGGGATTCCGTCATGCCGATGCGCAGATGTCCCTCCAGCTCCTGTGCTTCCTGCAGTGCAAGCTTGGCTTTTTCACTTTCATCGAGGATGCGGCAGGCATAGTCATAAAATATAGTTCCCTGCTGCGTAAGCGAAATCGTCTTGCCGAAACGGTCAAACAGACGGGTGTGCAGCTCTTTCTCCAGCTGCTGAATTTGAATGGTGACCGCAGCCTGTGTATAGCCCAGTGCAGCCGCAGCCTTTGAGAAGCTCTTCAGCTGAGCTACCCGCTGAAATGTTCGTAGTGTACGTAATTCCATAAATCCTCCCATAAAGATAATTTAATCATCTTATAAAATATATAAAATTTTCATAAATATATGGTGATGATATAATACATTTAAAGAGAAGTCAACGCAAAATGCGAAAAGGGAGAAATTTTATGAAAAAACAGGATGCACAGTACAGAGGATATGTGACCCTGCTGAAAAAAGAGCTCGTTCCGGCGATGGGATGTACAGAGCCGATTGCGATTGCCTATGCGGCAGCACAGGCAGCTGCACGCCTGAAGGAAGATATAAAACAGGTGGATATTTATGCCAGTGGCAATATCATCAAAAATGTAAAAAGCGTTACGGTGCCGAATACCGGAGGACGCAAGGGAATCCAAAGTGCGGCAGCTATTGGTATTATCGCCGGTGATCCAACCCTCGGACTGGAGGTTATTTCTCATGTCCGTACGGAGCAGATCGCGCAAATGGAAGCTTTTCTTGAAAAGACAGCAGTGTATGTACATCATGAGCAGTGCAGCTGTGCCCTGCAGGTCGGTGTCAGAGTTACCGGAGAGCAGCATACTGTACTGGTATGTATCCAGAATGAGCATTCCAATATCGTACGTATTGAAGAGGATGGAAGGTGTGTGCTGGACAAAGAGGCACGCAAGGATACACAGGAGCAGCTGGATGCCATGCAGTTTTCGATGCAGGGTATCTATGAGTTTGCAGAAATAGCGGATCTTGCGGATGTAAAGGAGATACTGGATCGACAGATTCAATGCAATACCGCCATAGCGGAAGAGGGGTTAGCCCATTCCTATGGTGCCAATATCGGTTCCGTGCTGCTCTCTACCTATGGTGACAGTGTACAGATACGTGCCCGTGCTCTGGCTGCGGCGGGAAGTGATGCCAGAATGAGCGGCTGTGAGCTGCCGGTTATTATCAACAGCGGAAGCGGAAATCAGGGAATGACCTGCTCTCTTCCGGTAATCGCCTATGCAAGGGAGCTCCAATCCAGTGAAGAACAGCTGTACCGGGCCTTGCTCATATCCAATCTCTCCACACTGTATCAGAAAAAATATATCGGTCGGCTATCCGCTTATTGTGGTGCAGTCAGTGCAGGTGCAGGCGCAGGTGCAGGGATTGCATATCTGCTGGGCGGAGATTATGATCATATCTGCCATGCCATTGTCAATGCACTCGCAATAACGTCAGGTATGATTTGTGACGGTGCAAAGCCGTCCTGTGCCGCAAAAATAGCAACGGCGGTTGATGCCGGCATCATGGGCTGTATGATGTATCAAAAGGGAAAGCAGTTCTATCGCGGAGAGGGTATTGTTTGCCGCGATATTGAGGAAACCATCATGGGTGTCGGTCAGCTGGCAAGAGATGGCATGAAGGAAACGGATGATGAGATCATAAAGCTGATGATACAAAACTAACGGCTGAAAAGAGGCAAGCTGCAGAAAAGCTGTCTGATTCATACACGGACAAACGTGTGATTCAGACAGCTTTTTAGGATGCAGGATTCATGACGGATTGTATACGGCATTCAGTTTTTGTCTAACAGCCTGCTTTCTTCAGGTTTTTAAGCTTATACAAATGGGAACTCATCAGGAAATGCACAGCTTCGAGATTTTTTGCCTGCATTTAGAAATATGCAGCCGTGCTTTTTCATGCGGATAGGATCATGCATTTGCTATATACATAGATATGGCAATGCAAAGCATCACGAACATATGGGTGACTTCATTTTCTGTAAGCTGCTGAATTTGTTTCAGCATGAGCTATAACGCTTCCTGCTAAGTTGACATCTTGGAATTCTGCTTGATTTCCTTCAGACTGCTGCGGCTGATATCCGGAGACAGGATCATGCAGATACCACCAAGCACGGTATTGGTATAGAAGGTGATTGCCCGCCATACCAGCATGATGCTGGCAGCCTGAGCTGCACCGGCGAGAGGAGTAAATATAAGGGTAAAGGTTGTTTCTGCTACGCCGTGCTTGCCATATACCGGAAGAGCAGATAATATCAGATCTACAAAAAAGGATGCTGAAAAAAAGAGTGGGATATCCTGCAGACGGAGATCAATTTGCAGAAAGAATGCGATGAGAAGCGGCAGAGAATGCCGTATACTCAGCTTTACTGTGTTCAGTAGATGAACCCTTAGCATCACTCGGTAATCCTTTTTATACAGACCGTTTGCTGTCTGCAGAGAATCTGCGAAGCGCTGCAGCGCATGCTGGATGGACAGCTTGTCAAATGGCAGCTGCAGTTTGTCAATCAGATAGCCGATACCTTTGCTCAGTCCTGCGAAAACACCCGGCCACAGAAACAGCAGCGCGACAATAAGGATGGGGAAAATACTGATTGCAAAGCCGGAGAGCGCCAGGATGCTTTCCTTTGGAAATAAAGGGATCAGAAAATCACAGCTGATGAAAACAGCACATGCACTGAGCGCCATATAGGATATCTGATACAGAATCTGATCCATGACGAGAATACTGCAGCCCTGCTCCCATGATATGTTCCTGACCTTAAATAACAGCATCTGCGCCGCCTTTGCTACAGCGGAGGCACTGACATTCATCAGGAAAAGGGAAATCATTGCATTGGATATCCCGCTTTTCATTTGATAAGCAGGATTGACCTTCCTGCACAGCACGCAGATTCCGATTCCTCCTATCACATAAACAGAAGCACTGAGCAGTATCAGTCCAAGCGTATAGCGTAGCTGCAAATGCTGCAGCGTATCGAAGATTTCCGCAGCATGGTCCTTGATATTGAAGTAGAGCATGCCGGCAACAAACATCGCCAGCAGTATATATTTTATTGTTTGCTTTATCCATTTCTTCATAAGATTACCTCACATGCATAAGGATACTACAATTTTGTGAAAAGGGACAGATTTCCTGAAAAACATGATAAAATATTATCGTATAAGGAAAAGGTTATAGGAACAGCTTACGGAATGTGCTGCTATAACAAGGAGGGAAATATGAAGCATCGTATCTGTATGTTAAATATCGCACGAATCAATTATGATCATAGGCTTGATATCAGCTGCATAAAGGGAGATGTTGTTGCTTATGAGGATAGTGATCCACAGGAGATTCTACAGCGTGTTCAGGATTGTGAAATTGTAGTCAGTAAGGAGCTTGAGCTTTCCAAAGCGCTGATTGAGCAGTTTCCGGACAGTGTGCGCTTAATCTGTGAAGCAGGGACCGGCTATAACAATATCGATCTGGAGACCTGCCGCAAAAAGGGAATCATTGTGTGCAATACGCCCGCTTATTCCACAAAGCGTGTGGCACATACGGCGATTATGCTGCTTTTAAGCCTTAGCAGCTCCATGCGCGAGCAGCTGCAAATGCTGGAACATAAAGATTACCGAAATTTCACAGACCATATGCTGGTGGAGCATACCGAGGTCAATGATAAGACGCTGGGAGTTATCGGTTACGGCAGTATCGGACAGGAGGTGATTCGTATTGCTAAAGTCCTGGATATGAAAATTCTGGTGTATACGAGAACACCGCGCGAGCATGTGGAGGGAGTACGCTTTGTTTCCCTGCCAGAGCTTTTAAAGGAAAGTGATTATGTTTCTCTGCATTGTCCGCTTACCTCTGAAACCAGACATCTGATCGACGAAGTGCATCTGTCGATGATGAAGCCTTCCGCCGCTATTATCAATACGGCCCGTGGAGCCCTGATTGATGAACAGGCGCTGATTGCGGCCTTGCAGAACAAGCAGATTGCCAAAGCGGCACTGGATGTGCAGGAAGAGGAGCCGATGCGTGAGGATAATCCACTGTACACAATGCCGAATGTCATTATTACACCGCATATGGGATGGCGTGGTCTGGAAACCAGACAGCGTCTTTTACAGCTGGTGTCCGCAAATATCGAAGCGTATATGGAAGGAACTGTTATCAATCGGGTTGTCTGAATGCCTGCATGGCGTGGTTCTTTTGGAATGAGAATGAATTTTACGGGCATTTCTATTTAACATTATCAGATTCCACATATAATAGAGGGGAGAGGATGATATATGTGGATATATTTGAAAAGGCATACCAGTTCCTTCAGGATGAAGGGATTGCGGCAAGAAGACATATTGAATTAAAGCAATATACGACACTGCATATCGGCGGGGAGGCACAGATTCTGGCGGAGCCATCCAGTATTACACAGATTCAGCAATGTCTGGCAGTATGCAAACAGCATCGCATAGAATGGTTTCTGCTTGGTAACGGCAGCAATGTTCTGGCAATGGATGAAGGCTTTCAGGGAATGGTCATCGTCCTGGCAACGAATTTTAACAGCATCCGACTGGAGAAGGAAAATCGTGTGCGTGCACAAAGCGGGGCAGCCATCAAGGCGGTAAGTGCATTTTGTGCAGCGCATTCTCTGAGCGGTCTGGAGTTTGCCTGTGGAATTCCGGGAAGTGTCGGAGGGGCCGTTTACATGAATGCAGGAGCGTATGGCGGAGAAACAAAGGATGTTTTGCTTGAAGTGGTTTGGCTGGATGAAAACGGGAGTCTTCATACAAGCTGTGCAGCACAGCTGGAGCTGTCCTACCGGCATAGTCGTTTTTCAAAGCATGGAGGTATCGTACTGGAAGCTGTGTATGCACTAATTCCTGGAAGACAGGAGGCAATCGTGGCACAAATGGAGGAGCTGATGCGGCGGCGAAGAGAAAAGCAGCCGCTGGATGCCTATAGTGCAGGCTCCACATTTAAACGGCCACAGGGAAATTATGCTTCTGCTTTGATACGGGATGCTGGATTGATGGGGACAGAGGTGCATGATGCACAGGTATCCACAAAGCATGCCGGCTTCCTTATCAATCGCGGGGCTGCCAGCAGTCAGGATTTTCTGGAGCTGATTCACAGAGTTCAGCAGGAGGTCAAAGAGCATAGCGGCTATGAGCTGGAGTGTGAAATCCGGTTTCTGAAAAATGAGCACAGATCGTGACTACAGCAGCTAAAATCGATTATTTTACTATACAGAAATTGGAAAGAGGATTACAATAGCTGGGGGTGAATGCTATGATTTATAAAATCGGTGATATTGCAAAGGTTATGGGTGTTACTACGGAGGCAATACGACATTATGAGCGCATGGGACTCATCAAACCGGAAAAGGATCCGCAGACCAATTACCGATACTTTACCGAGGAGCAGCTGAGCCAGCTGCTGTACATACAACGTTTATCACAGATGGGAATCAGTTTGCAGCTGATACGGGAGCAGTTTCTGAATGGTTCTTTGCATTCCTATGAGCAGGTGATATCGGAAACTCTGCAATCAACGCAGGAGCGACTGAGAATTCTGCAGATGAAAACAAGCAATTTGATGAACTGTCTGGATATCCTACAGACTGCAGAGCAATCAAAGGGAAGGTGCATTTACGGAATGCGCCCGGATATGTATTTCATATCAACACAGCATTGCATTCAGTCCTCCTTTGCACAGGAGCAGCCAAAGGGATTTCACAATTTTTCCAATCATGCGGATCTTTTTTTCCAAAGCGTTCATTATTATGAAGAGAATGGTGTCTGGAGAAGTGAGAAGGGGTTTGGAATTTATAAGGATTGTGCGGAATATGCACAGTATTGTGAGAATCCATATTTTCACTTACGCAGTGCTGCACATGCTGTTTTATGCACATTTGACAATTTAAAGACGGATGCTGGAATAACGGAAACCGTTCGCTCATTTTTCAGGGAGCATAATCTGAAGCGAAGCGGTGAGGTTTACAGCCGTCAGGTGTACCGCACGTTTTCAAAGGAACAGGAACCGGTGGTGATGGAGCTGTTGGCGATTCCATACATAAGGATATAGGGAATCAGACTTGCGTTTGTATATGTTTCGTGCTATTCTGTAGGGGATTACAGGAGGAGCTTTCATGGAACAGCGTCAGAAGTCGTATCTACTGAATGCGTTTCTGCTTGGTGTTATTACCGGTTTTTTTATAGCACCGCTCAAAAACGGTATTCAGGTTCATGTGAATAGCAGAGGGACATGTAGTCCTAAAAAATGACATCGGCCATCATGTTTGTAAGAAAAAGGTTTCAGAGGATGTGTTCTGAAATCTTTTTATAATATGGCAGTTCGATGTCAGTGAATAGAGTACCGGTGGAAGCCTTGATGTATGCAATTCCTGTTAGTTTACAGATTTGCAGTCAGACAGCTGTTTGATTGAAATAAAAGGGATCAGCATAAGGAAAAATTCATTCCAATCTAATTCCTTTTTTCAAAAAAGAAAAAAATAATGGTGTTTTTCTAGTGATTTCATTGCCTTCATATACATCTACTTTTTCCAGGTTGCTCATATACATCTTTTGCAATCGAAAAAATATCGGCTGAATCTAATTTATGCCCACGAATCACAAGTGAATTTACATCAGAGTCATTCATGGCAGTATTACAGGCAGTGATCCAGATAATATGGAATTTTCTGCTTTTCATTTTTTTAATTCTATCCTTTAATCTGTAATGGAGTGAACCATGTAAACACCACCTTTTGACTACAGTTTCCAAGAAATAGAGAACAAAGACTTCAGGTCTGAAGTTATTTCATCCTTTTTCTTTTTTATGGAAATTGTATGGATTCTCCATCATAGAAAATAAAACTTCTTATGTACAAGCGTGAGTAAACTCATACCCACGCTTTTTTTTCTACGGATCGATAACCGTTGGAGTCCTTCCGATTCCTACTACCTCATTAACGATCCTTGTCCAGGTTCCACATCCGACTACACCATCTGCACTGAGTCCGTTATCACGCTGATATGCAACTAATGCATTCCGTGTATTTCCTCCGAATACCCCATCAAGGGTCTGTGTACTGTAGCCTAATGCATTTAATGCATCCTGTAGAATCAAAACGTAAACACCACGGCTGCCACTGCGTAAAACAGGGAATCCGGCACTGCAGGCCGGTGTGCCATACCGTTTGTCGAAGTGTACCCAGGTCGGTGTCATGTAAATAGGCTCCACATAAACCCAGACACCAAGATTGTTCGCAGTATTCCAGATTCTGTTACGCTCTGCCTGCGTCAATGCCTGTCCCACATCGAAGGAAACACCTGCATAATGCTGTGACTGCTTCCCATGTCCGCCTTCCCAGATTCGTTTAAATGCATATCGAAAAGGTATGGGGGCTCCATAGGTTCTTCGTGTTGCATTCCATGCTTCCATTGCCGCATTTGTTGTCCATAGAACACTGGATCGCGATGATCCTCTGAATTCTCTCACCAGCATTGTTCGATCGTATGCATACGGCATTGGATCATTTTCCTCCAGATAGAAGGTTTCCAATGCCTGCGTATATACATTATATACGATAACCTTTGCCATATATCTGCCTCCTTTCCATACATCCTATGATAAACAGACAAACGTGGATGGGTATTTATAAATAAGCTGGAAGCAAACATGGCTTTCCTCTTTTATAAAACAGAAGAAGATCGGAAGTAACAGATATAATAACTGCTTCCAAGGAGACTCTGGTCTATAAGACACATATCGTGTGAAGTGGACACAATAACGGTGAGTAAGGACACGGATCAGGAGAATGCGCTGTTTTGAAATGCACTGGTAAAATAGTATACTGTCATTGATATCCAAAATATATAATCCTAAACAGGATGCAGTGAAAATTGGAACGAGCTGTATTTCGGTAGCGAATATAGCTTTTCTTGTGACAGGCAGTTACACATACAGATTTCGTAATTCTGATGCAAATTGAATACGTATCTAATAGGAAGAACTGTTCAAAAATCAGGAGATGATAACTACTTTACATGAGTGAAAGACTTATGGCGTTAAGGGTGCAGCCAAACGCAAAGGAAGCCCAACGAACTCGTGAGGGTACGTGCGTAAGGGGTGGAACAAGTAGACAGGCTTAAATAATCAGGGCGCAGTGGCACTTACAGGTGACAACCATGCGGAAAGAGGGAAGTCCTATGTAAAAAGAGAGTTTATAGCGTTTGAATATTTATATACTTTAGAGTATAATGTTTATGAGTGTATAAACGAAACAGGAGGGATACTATGCTAGGAAGAGTAGCTGAATTAAACTATTTGAATGAATTATACGAAAGTGAAAAGTTTGAGTTTTTAGTCATGTATGGTCGAAGAAGAGTTGGTAAGACAACATTGCTTCAAGAATTTTCAAAACATACAAATGCAATCTTTTTTCCTGCACGTGAAAAAAATGATGCATTAAATTTAGAAGATTTCTCAAAAACAATACAACTTTATTTTGATCAGCAATTTATTTCATCATTTAAAAGCTGGGAAGATGCTTTTGTGTATATTGGTAATAAAATACAGAATCGAACTGCACTTATTATTGATGAATTTCCATATATCATTGAAGAAAACCCTTCTGTTAAATCACTTCTACAACATGCCATTGATCATAGCTGGAAGAATAAAAATATCTTTTTAGTTCTTTGTGGTTCTTCAGTTAATGTCATGGAGAATGAAATCATGGGAAGAAAAAGTCCATTACATGATCGGCAAACGGCAACCCTTGAAATAATACCATTCGATTATTTAGAAAGCAGTAATTTCTTTCCTAACTATAGCAATGAAGATAAGTTGATTGCTTATGGTGTTTTAGGTGGTATTCCAAAATATTTAGAAGCATTTGATGCTGATAAATCCATTGGAGAAAATATAGCATCTAAAATTATTCGAAATGGTTCCTATTTATATGAAGAACCTGAAAATTTATTGAAAGCAGATTTACGAGAAACAAACACCTATAATTCCATACTTTCTGCAATCGCGAATGGAAGAAACAGAATCATCGAAATTGCAGATTATATATACGAGAGTCAAACAAAAGTTTCTAAGTATTTAACAACGCTTCAAACATTACACCTGATTGAAAAAAGAGTTCCATGTGGCGAAAACGATAAATCTAAAAAATCAATTTATGTAATAAAAGATAACTTCTTAAGATTTTGGTTTCGCTATGAATTTACAAACAACGCTTATTATGCAATGTTAGGCGCAAAAGACGCTGCTGAAGAAATTATGAATGATATTTCAAACCTTATGGGTGATGTGTTTGAAGGTGTATGTAAAGAATATTTAATTCATCAGGCAAAGCAAAGAAAACTTCCTTTTATTCCATTTTCTATAGGAAAATGGTGGGGGAATAATCCAAGTATCAAAGCACAAGATGATGTTGATGTTTTAGCAATTGATCGAAGTGGAAAAAAAGCAATCTTTATGGAGTGTAAATTCACATCTAGTCCTATGCCTCTTGAAGAATATACCGATCTCGTAAATGCTACAAAAGCATTTCCAAATATCAAAGAAATATATTTATATTTTGTAAGTAAATCCGGATATACGGAACCAGTAAAACGACAAGCAGAAATAGATTGTGCAATTCTGTTAACGATTGATGATTTATTTGAGTAATCTGTATATAGTTTTCTTAAATTTAAAAAAATGTGTTAAGGGTTAATTATGTTATTCATCAATCGTTTTTTGACAATATATGACTAATATTAAATTAAATCCTGATTTAAGAGATAAATACGCCAAAATTGAAAATATCAGTGATGAGAAACATTCTGTATATGTTTAAAGTTAGATGAAACAAACATGATGGCGGAGCAAATTGAAACACGATAGTTACATGAACAAGCTTTTGGAAGGGAAAGAAAAATAATTAAAATATGGATTACTTTATTAAATTCGATTATGTAGACTTGATATCATAAATAAGCCGGAAGCAAACATGGCTTTCCACTATTATAAAACAGAAGAAGATCGGAAGTAACAGATATAATTGCTTCTAAGGATACTCTGGTCTTAAGACACATATCGTGTGAAGTGGATACAATAACGGTGAATAAGGACACGGATCAGGAGAATGCGCTGTTTTAAAATGCACTGGCAAAATAGTATACTGTCATTAATATTCAAAATGTATAATCCTAAACAGAATGCAATGAAAATTGGAACGAGCTGTATTCTGGTAGCGAATATAGCTTTTTGCTGTATGCAGATAGTTGTTTCTGTTTTACTTTCTGCCTCCTGCTTTTCTCATTGTGGGCATATGGTAAGAAAGCTTTTCTCCTGATGAAAAGAATGCTATAATAATCAAAACAAGGAGAGAGCGGTATGAGCATGAAATTCAGACGTTTTCTATGCTTTCTGACAGCTCTGCTGCTGATCAGCGGTTGTGCAGGCAAGGAAGACGGTAAGAAGTATCCAAGCGAATATGAACCATCACCGAGTCCGAAAATGTCTGAGCTTCATCTGCCCAGCAGCCCCGGAGAGCAGGTGGCTGTGGATTCCAGCGGACTGGTACAAATCGATTACAGCAATACAAGCAGCGGATATCTGCAGGCCAAGCTTTTGCACAAGCCTGAAAAAAGGATGCGCCTCCAGATAACCAAGGACGGTGTAGGAAACATCGCATATGATTTTACAAAGGAAAACGAATATGAAACCTTTCCCTTTGAGCAGGGAAGCGGAACATATCTGGTAAAGGTACTCGAAAATCGTTCCGGGAAAACCTATACGATCACATTGACCCTGTCAGTGGATGTCAAGCTTGAAAATGAGCGGATACCGTTTTTATATCCAAATCAGACGGTGAACTATGACAGTCATACAGCAGCTGTAAAAAAAGCCTTTGATCTGACGAAGGATGATGATACCGTATTGAAGCGGATTGCAACACTGTATAATTATGTTGTGGATAACATCAGCTATGATTCCAAAAAGGCGAAGGAAGTAGAGGATATTTATGTGCTTCCTGTCGTGGATGAAACACTGGAAAGCAAAAAAGGGATATGCTTTGATTATGCGGCTCTGCTTGCGGCGATGCTGCGCAGCCAGCAGATTCCAACCAGACTGGTAACGGGAAATACCACGATTGAATATCATGCCTGGGTTGAGGTATATATTGAGGGAAAGGGATGGATCAATCCCGATATTCTGCTGCATGCAAAGAAATGGAGCCGTATGGATCCAACCTTTGATGCCAGTGACATTGATTATGAAGATGACTATGAAGATAAGTATTACTACTAGGAGGAAAACGGTATGACACATACAACATTACGCTCTGAGGAAATGTTTGATTTATGTACCCAGATGTCGATGATTCTCGCAGGCGGACTATCTGTCGAGGAGGGGCTGGAAATCATAGGGGACGATACGGAGAATCCGCATATGAAGGAGGCAGCCGGATGTCTGCTGGAAAAGGTACATGTCGTGGGTTCCTTCAGCGCGGCGCTGGAAGAGGCTCCGTATTTCGACACGTATGCCAAGAAAATGGTTGAAATCGGGGAAATCAGCGGTCATCTCGATAATGTTATGAAGGAGCTGGCGCTATATTATGAGCGCAGCAGTGACCTGAAGCAATCCTTGAAGGAGGCACTGACCTATCCCTCGATTCTGTTATTGATGATGTGGGCGGTAGTCGGCATTATCGTATGGAAGGTTCTGCCGATATTTGAAAAGGTTCTTTTGCATATGGGAGCTGCCCTTCAGGGGACGGCCGCCTCCATGATGCGCTTTGGACAGCTGTTTGCCACAGCCTCCTTTATCATACTGACACTGTTCCTGCTGGGGGGGATTCTACTTGCAGTGACCTTTAGAAAATCAGGAGGAAAATCGTTCCTTTCCCATCTGTTTATGACAAAGCAGCTCTACCATAACATGGTCATGGCGAAAATGACCTATGCCCTGTCGCTGTTCATTACGAGCGGGTATGAAATGGAGGAGGCGCTGGGGTATCTTAGAGATGTTGTCGGGGATGAGGCGGTTCAAAAGAAAATTGATGCCTGCCGCAGTGATATGCTGGAGGGGAAAAGCTTTTCGCAATGTCTGCGCGAGCAGGCGCTTTATCAGGGAGTATATGCGAGTATGATCATCACCGGCTTTCACAGCGGGAAAAGTGATGAGGTCATGCAGAAGGTGAGCACCCTGTACGAGAAGGATGTGGATACCAGTATCTCAACCTTCCTGAATACCATTGAACCTGTCATTGTGATTGTTTTATCTGTAATCGTAGGAATCATTCTGCTCTCTGTCATGCTGCCGCTGATGAGCATTATGTCATCCATCGGATGATGAAACATAAGAAAAAAATGCTGGGTCTGCAGCTTTTTATGTTCATGGGAATCCTGGTCATGCTCTATTACGGATTTTCGACAGCTGACAGCGGACTCAGCAGGGAGGATGCACAGCGTGCTAAGGAGGCAATTCAGAAGGCAGCACTGGAATGCTACAGTATCGAGGGCGCATACCCCCAGTCGCTGGAGTATCTGAAGCAGCACTATGGTTTGTATATACAGGAGGATGCCTATCGCATCCGCTATCATTACATCGGGGCAAATATCATGCCGGATACGGATGTGTATCCAAGGAGTGAACAGCCATGAGACAACGACATTCCATTGATATTTTGTTCTCTCTATCGTTATTTACTGTATTTGTAATCTGTGCGTTTCTGGTGCTTCTGTTTCAGGCCGGAAGCTATCAGGCTATCATTAAGCAGGGGGAAGAGGTCGAGCGTATGCATACACCCCTGGCATATCTACGCGCAAAAATCAGAAGTGCGGACGAAGACGGGGCCGTATCTGTGAGACAGCTGGAGGACACGGATGCGATTGTAATACACGATAAGAAAGAACGTACTGTTACCTATATATATGAATATGAGGGAAAGCTGCGGGAGCTGTATGCGAGTGAGGAAGTGAAGCCGATGCTTTCTGCAGGGACATCACTGTTTACCGTTTATGACTTTGAAGCACAGGAAAATGGAGGTCTGCTGCAAGTGAGCATCCACGATGAGCAGGGGAAAGCCAGCCGTATGATGATGGAGCTGAAGAGTGAGTAAGGAGGAAGCGCTATGCGGGAGAGTCATGCAAATAAATCGATATCGTTTCTGATGGAGCTCATCTTTGTGCTTTTCTTCTTTACCCTGGCGAGTGTGGTTTGTGTGCTCGTTTTGGGAACGGCAAAGGATAAAAATAATCTGGCTGCAGATACGCGGAATGCACTGCAATATGGAGAAAATCTGGTGGCACAGCGAAAGATTCCCCAGGTACAGCAGGCAATGCAGAAGAAAATCTTTTACTTGGATGAGAACGGAAACCGGTCATCTTCGCAGGCAGGATATTATCGGGTTGAAATTGAACAGAAGAAAGCGGTTGAAAAAAGTGGTCGGGCACTTTGTGAGCTTTGTATTTACCGCGATGACAAAGAGCTTGTACGTCTTCCCTTTCTGCTGGAAGGGGGCGTTCAAAAATGAAGCTTGAAAAGCGCGGCGTGCAGATTGGTCTGGGAGCATCCAGTATCTTCATGATTTTCGTCGTTTTGTGTATGATGATCTTGTCAGTACTTTCGTACACACGCTCATTACAAAACGAAAAAATTGCACAGCGAGAGAAGCTGTATCAGGAGGCAGTTGCCAAAAGTGATGCGGGAGCACAGCTGCTGATTGATGAACTCCGGCAGTATCCAAAGCAAACCCTGCAGCAAAGTCTGAAACAAAGCAGGGTGCAGTCGCTGCTGCAGGAATATGCGATGAAAACGGATTGGGAGCAGGATGAGCTGCTTGTGACAATACCGGTTCAGGATGCACAGCAGCTGCAGCTGAGATTGCAGAAGCAGGGAAGTGCTGTTCATATAAAAGCATGGAAAACAATTACGAAGGGAGATGCACTGTGATGGTGACAATCGAACAGATGCTGAAGGAAGCAATCGCAAGGGATGCTTCGGATATATTTTTAGTAGCAGGGCATCCATATGCCTTTAAAATCAATGGAGAAATTCACTCCATGCAGGAAACCAGGCTGATGCCCAATGACACAGCTCAGCTGATTCAGGAAATTTATCAGTATGCGCTGCAGAATACCTATGAGGATTTTCTCAAAAAAAAGGATGATGATTTTTCCTTTTCCATACCGGATGTCGGGCGGTTTCGCTGCAATGTCTATCTGCAGAGAAATTCGCAGGCAGCGGTTCTGTGCGTTGTCCGCTTTGAACTTCCCGATCCTGTTGAATTGAATATACCACAGGTCATCACATCTCTTGCGGCGGTGAAAAAGGGAATGATTCTGGTAAGCGGGCCGGCTGGGTGCGGAAAATCAACGACGCTCGCCTGCATCATTGATAAAATCAACGAAAGCCGCAACGTACATATCATAACGATAGAAGATCCGATTGAATATCTGCACGCCCATAAAAAAAGTATTGTTTCTCAGCGGGAGGTGTATCACGATACACAGGATTATTTAAACGCGCTGCGTTCTGCCCTGCGGGAAGCCCCGGAGGTCATACTGGTTGGAGAAATGCGGGATCTTGAGACGATCAATACGGCAGTTACTGCCGCAGAGACCGGACATTTAATTTTATCGACCCTTCATACCATGGGGGCAGCCAATACCATTGACCGCATGATTGATGTATTTCCAAGTGAACAGCAGCAGCAGATTCGCGTACAGCTGTCCATGACGCTGCATGCTGTTATCAGTGAACAGCTGGTGCCGGCCACAGATGGGGGTATCATACCTGTTTTTGAAATTATGATTGTCAATCCGGCGATTCGTACGCAAATCAGGGAAGGAAAAATTCATCAGCTGGAAAATTCCATGATTGCAGGAAGGGATCAGGGCATGATAACCATGGATGAGAGTCTTATGAAGCTGTATGAAGAGGGCAGAATTGATAAGGAAGCTGCACTGATGTATGCGAGTAACTCGGAACGCATGCGTAAAAAGTTAAATATGTGACGGCGAAGGCGCATGGCTTTCGCTTTTTTTCATATACTAAAGGAAAACAGACAAAGTATTAAAACTGTATAAATACACAGGCATGAAAACGCGCTATACTGAAACCAGATAGAAGTAGCATATGTATATCAAAACATAGGAGGAGATTTGTATGAAGAGACAGACAAAGAAACTTGCTGCAGGTGCAGCGGCTGCTGCAGCGGGTATTGCAGCAGCAACGGCAGTGCGTCATGTTACGAAGAAACGCGAACAGAGTGCCCAGAGCATGGTGAGCAGCGGAAGAGAAGGGGAACGGCAGGCCTATCTGATTGGCGGCGGTCTGGCTTCCTTATCGGCAGCGGCTTACCTTATTCAGGATGGCGGCTTTCATGGAGAGAATATTCATATCATGGAAGGGATGAGCATCCTTGGCGGAAGCAATGACGGTGCAGGGACGATGCAGAATGGGTTTGTCTGCCGCGGGGGCAGAATGCTGAATGAGGAAACCTATGAGAATTTCTGGGACTTGTTTTCCTCCATTCCTTCTCTGGACTGGCCGGGAAAAAGTGTGACCGAAGAAATATTGAATTTTGATCACCTGCATCCAACGCATGCGCAGGCAAGACTGGTGGATCGTTATGGCGTGATTCAGGATGTGCGCAGCATGCAGTTTAACAATACCGACCGCTTTCTGATGACAAAGCTGCTTTCAACACCGGAAGAAAAGCTGGATGATGTAACCATTGAACAGTGGTTTAAGGATAGTCCGCATTTCTTCACTACAAATTTCTGGTATATGTGGCAGACAACCTTTGCTTTTCAGAAATGGTCTAGTGCATTTGAATTCCGCCGGTATATGAATCGTATGATTCTGGAGTTTCCACGCATTGAAACGCTTGAGGGAGTAACCAGAACACCATACAACCAGTATGAATCTGTGATTCTTCCGTTAAAGGTATATCTGGAGGGCTTTGGTGTGGATTTCAGCATTCGTGCTGTTGTCGAGGATCTGGATTTTAAGGAAGACAGTGTAACAGTTACAGATATTCATCTCTTGGAAAATGGAAAACAGCGCACCATCCATCTGGAGGACAGTGATTTATGTATTATGACAAATGGCTGTATGACAGATTGTGCAACGCTTGGTGATTTTAAAACACCGGCACCTTATGAACCAAAGGATCCGATTTCAGCGCAGCTGTGGAAACGAGTTGCAGAAAAGAAGCCGGTTCTGGGCGATCCAACGCCATTCTTTGGTAAGCCGGAGGAGACCAACTGGGAGAGCTTCACTGTCACGATGAAAGGGAACAGGATGCTGAAAATGATTGAGAAATTCTCCGGCAATATTCCGGGCAGTGGTGCACTTATGACCTTTAAGGATTCCAGCTGGCTGATGTCCATTGTAGTGGCAGCACAGCCACATTTCAAGGCACAGGATGCCAATACAACAATTTTCTGGGGCTATGGCCTGTATACGGATGCGCTTGGTGATTACGTGAAAAAACCGATGCGGGAGTGCAGCGGTGAGGAAATCCTGATGGAGCTGATTCACCATCTGCATTTTGAAGAGAATACGAAGGATATCATGGAATCCGTAGTGAACGTCATCCCATGCATGATGCCGTATATCGATTCACAATTCCAGCCAAGAGCGATGAGTGATCGTCCGCTGGTTATCCCAAGCGGCTCTACCAATTTTGCCATGATTTCACAATTTGTGGAGATTCCGGAGGATATGGTATTCACGGAGGAATATTCTGTACGCGCAGCACGTATGGCAGTTTACGGACTGCTTGGTATTGAGAAGAAGCTGTGCCCGGTGACACCGTATCATAAAAATCCAAAGGTTCTCGCAGTCGCAGCAAAAACAATGCTTCGCTGATAAGTCCATACACGTTTAGAAAGCAGTTATCAGCAGTTGAAGCTTTCGCACAACCTGCAGAAGATTGGGGTTACTGAAGATCTCTTCCTGCTTTGACGAAAAAACAACAGGATAAACAAAAAGGGTCACTTTCATCTTTTTTACGATGATATGGATCCTTTTTTCATGATTCTGGGATTTATCTGTTAAGAATCCTTCTCCAGATCGGTCTTCTGATGTTTAGAAGCAGAGACATGGCTGTGAGAAATTTGCCATTTGTGATTGTCCTGCAGCTCCATAAATTACAGATTACCTAAACATTGCAATACAATACTGCAGACATTCGATATAGTAAAAGGGAGGCAGCAGTAGGATCAGCTGATGTATACCTTTGATATTGAGGAATGCAGGTTAACGCTGCCACCGCAGATCAGCGAAGACTTTGACCAGATTATGTATGAAGTGCCAATGAGTATTGTGAAAGCCGGTACGGTAGAGAGAGAAAGCATACCGGAATTCATACGCTTTTATAATGCGATGCTGTCCGGGGAACCGCATGGCTATTTCGAGGTGAAAAACGTAAAAAGGATGGTACCTGCTGCTGGTATTCCGCAAAGTATTCCATGATTTATGATAAAAGAATACGCTTTGTTTTTTTCATAAGGCACATCCTGATAAGAAAAAGCGAAAATCAAGCTTGCTCCATGACTCCCGCTGATTACTTATCACCATTTTCAAATGTATTATACGGCATCTCCTTTGTTTTATAAACGCTTTCTGAAGGGCGAACATATCGCTTAGAGGGATAGAATAGTTTGAGTTTAGATCTTAAAGCTCTGCGATATAAGAATAAAATAAGATGTGCATCAGCGTATTGATAGCGATGGCAGCATGTAGACAGCCTGCATTTGCGCACTTTCTCTTATGCTGCATATTTCTGTATAAAAAAACGGTAGGGTTCTCTGTAATTTTTGAGAGGCTATAGAATCGGAAGCCTATAAGGGCGATAAGAAATACCCTTAACTGTAAAGAAAGCTACGCTTTTGTCAAAACACGCAGGTGTTCTTCAGTACAGCCATAAAGTTGGTCAAATCGTTGGTCAAGTTTTCAAAAAGCACAAAAAAAGCCGATAATTATCGACTTATTTGATATATGGAGGGAGAACGGATGATAAAACAAAATATTATCTCCTCGACCTCGACACCTCTGGTCAACTACATTTTATACCCTATATATAGAATTGTAAACCTTTTTTTCAAAAAATTAAAATGGCAATATCTACATCTGCCTTCTGTTATTCACTTCTCTAATTTTTCAATTTTGATGATGGTCTTGGTATTTAAATCTAAATGAATACAAAGGAATGATCTTTTGATGATCTGTTTTTGTTCTAAATATGTATACTCATTGAATTTTTTTATTGCTTTATTTCTCAATCTTTTCATATCCTTATCTAGATTCCTTTTCTTAGATAGCAGTTTCTTGCGCTCTGCGATATAAGAATCATCATCGAGGTAACCCTCTTCATATTCAAAGTCAAGGAATTTTAATCGTTTCCCTATTTTGCCTATCCTTCTGGAGATACCTTCTACAACTTCAAAATTCGTAGTCTCATCCAGAATTTCATTGATATGATGGATTATTTTATTTAAAAGGATCTGTTCGTTGATCCTCTTTTTACAACTAGGACAATAATAATATTTATAGACTCTTCTTCCTTTTCTATTTCCGTTGCGCGGATAGTGGATCGTAGGAATCTCACTACACCAGCAATCACAGTCTTCACATTTGATTAGATTTTTGAATAGATATTTGTAATGATATTCTTTCCTTCTCCCATGCAATATTTTCTGTATCTCTTCGTAATATTTCTGTGAACAATATGCCGGAGAATGATCTCGTATGTCAACATACGATGTCAAGAGTCTTCCATATATGATAGGATCCGTGACTGCTCTGTAGATTTTTGTATAAGACCAGTGTACTCCACAAGCCTGTTTGGAATTTAATTCGATTGCCAGTGAGTCCAATGATCTTTTGTAATCATGAATCTGAGTCAGGATATATAGCATCGTTTCGACATATGCAATATCGATTTCTACTTTTCTTCCTTTAGCATTCTCACCTGGATTATTCTTAAATAGATATCCGGTAGGTGGCGTCTTTCCTCCTTTTGTGTAATTACCTTTGTAAGCTGATGTGGTTAGACCTATACGTGTTCTCTTACGATCACGATGCACTTCTGTTTCATCGGAAAGTGTAATGATTCGTGGACCGATCGTCTTATCCGGATGTAATTCGATATCTTCTAAACTAGCCCAATCTCTATTATCAGAGATGACGGTGACATTGTACTTGCTAAAAACATAACGAAGAGAGTTGCAATGATTCGCATCTCTGGATAATCTGGATGCTAACCAGACATAGATGATTATTTCTTGATTCGCTGCAGCTATGGCCTTCAACATTTCCTGCATGTGAGGACGCTTTAAGGTTGTTCCGGAATATCCTTCATCAATATACCATTTTTCAATCGTCCTGTTATCTCTTGCAGCAAGCTCATTGCATACACGTTTTTGTGATTCTATGCTGTAGTTCGATTTACTTTTTTCTGACGAACTTCTTCTGGCATAGCCAAATACTTTCATAGTTTTTTCCTCCTTCGTGTGAGAATATCACACACTTTCTGAGGATGATTTTTATCTCATATGTCAAAGTTCCTTTCTTTGACATATGAAGAGAAAAATTATATTCCATATATCTCCGCCCTTTATTTGCTTTTTAGGACAAAAAAAGCATCCACGTATGAATCTACAAGGATGCTTTGATTGAACTAACCAGTAGGTGTATTCTAAGGAATACATCATCATAATACAAATATTAAGAAAAAATGTCAAGCAAATCATCTTTGAGACAGGGTAAAAATAGTAAATTAGATACTTTTGAAAGTAGATTCTATTTTCAAAAAATATTTGTCCCATTCAAGTGTTGATTTATGTAATTGGTTACCTTTGAATATAAATGACAATATTGTAAATACTAATGCCACCACACCTTTGGTTATTAAAACTTTTATGGAGAACAATTCCTGTTAGTAGTAAATCAGCTTTTAAATTGAGATTAGAACTAAAAGGAGATTTATCTTATGAAACAACAAAAAAAATTAAAAAGCAATTCATTATATTTTAAAAATAGGGTGTGTTATTTGGAAATATTAACTGCTTCATTTTTATATTCAAATCACAAATATTTTTTGACACAATTGCAGGCTCCGTCTGGACTGTGCCATTTTCTCTACTTTTAATCATATCTTCTTAGCCATAAGCTAGATTACCTCTGGTGTTTCAGGAAGACGCTCAATGGTAAGAGAATAAGTCAGTATGGCTGATATACATGATTATGGTAAGCAGAATGACGTTGAGGAGAATTGAGAAAAGAAGAATCTAGGGCTTCAAAATCACATTATATTAAAGAGGTTTTATTATTTTATTGCATCCAAGACAATTAGACTTCATCTACCCTGAAGTTCTGGTAAGCAGTACTAATTCAATATGTTAAGCTTAAGCGTAAGGAGGAATCAACAATGTGTACAGCACTGAGATTTAAACAATTTTTTGGAAGAAATTTAGACTACGAATTTTCCTATGGGGAGAAAATTACCGTTTCGCCCAGAAATTATAATTTTAAGTTTCGCCATACTAATAAACAAGGAAAACATTATGCTATAATAGGTATGGCATATATTGTAGGAGATTATCCATTATACTACGATGCCATAAACGAAAAAGGAGTAGGAATGGCAGGATTAAATTTTGTCGGAAATACATATTTTAATGCTCATGTAGATGGAAGGGATAACATTACATCCTTTGAGTTTATTCCATGGGTATTGTCTCAATGTGCGAATATTAAAGAAGTCAAGGAATTACTTGAACATACTAATGTAGTGAATACCGCCTTCAACAGTAAACTTCCACCTGCACAATTGCATTATATGATTAGCGATGACACAGACAGCATTGTTATAGAATGTATGAAAGATGGTATGCATATATATGATAATCCTACACATGTTTTAACCAACAATCCACCATTTAAAGAACAGATTTCTAGGTTGAATGACTACATGTATTTGACCAATAAGCAACCAGAAAATACATTTTCAAAGGATTTAAATCTTGCCCCGTATTCACGCGGATTTGGTGCATTTGGATTGCCTGGAGATTTATCAAGTCCGTCTCGATTTGTTCGTGTTGCCTTTACTCGATCCAATGCAACAAGCGACGAAAATGATTTGAGTCAGTTCTTTCATATCCTTGGATCAGTAGAGCAGCAAAAGGGACTTTGCGAGGTGAGTGAAGGTGAATATGAATATACCATCTATTCTTCTTGCTGCGACTTGTATAATGGAATATATTATTACACAACGTATAACGGACACCAAATTATAGGTGTGGATATGTTTAAGGAAGATTTAGATTCTGATAAAATCATATCTTATCCAATGATGGAAAAAGAAATAATCAGTTTTCAAAATTAGGTTGTATTCATTGTTTGAAGGTAATGGTTATATGCTATTATACGAGGGATTGTGTATGAAGTGTTTTAAGCAATTTACCAAAAACTCAAGAACGACTAAACAGTGCCCCATGTACTACCATAACTGAATATTTTAATATCTTAGCTCATATATTCTTCATGTTATGTGTGGGTTATTTTCTTGCTCTTTTTTCCGTATTGCCCAAAGGTATAGTCGGAATCTCCGTTTATATATTTCAGCGTTTGCGGAAAGAGAGCGAGATTAAGAACACATCTTCTTTTTAGCATATCATTAGAATACAGTTAATTGCTTTCACTTGTGAAGGTCATGACACAAAGGCTTATTCGTGCTCCTCTTTTTAAGAAAAATTGGAGAGCTCTTATCACACATATATTTCATCATGACACTTCACTTTGTCTATTTGGCCATTACATGGAGTTTTTAGATAGTTGAGGAGAGAATACAATGATAATGGAAACTGAATGTTTAAAGCAAATAACTTAAATAAGATATGAAAAGTGTGCTGAAGCCGAAATTGCTGATGAATTAGCAACCTACGATTACAAGAAAAAAACACGAAAACTGCTTGAATATCTGAGATGCAATGGCGTTATGATTGTGTATAATAAAAAGGAAAGAAATTGAAAAACAGAAATCTGATTTTATATTGCTGATTTACCTTTTTAATCATCTTTTTTATAATGTCTTCTAAAAGTAAATTATTTTCTGATGGAACATTTTGCTTTTTTCTTTTGTTTTTCCTTTGAAAAAACTTTCCTTGTAAACAATATAATATTTATTGACGAAGCACTTTACTTTTATGGTGAGGTGTTTTTTTATTTTTAGTGTTTCATATATTACTACATCAAAAAGGAGGACCAAGAAGTATGGCACAAAGTTATGGATATGTAAGAGTTTCAAGTATAGATCAGAATGAGGAACGACAAATAGTTGAGTTAACACATAGAGACGTAGTTCCTAGTAATATTTTCATAGATAAACAGTCTGGAAAAAGTTTTGAACGTCCGCAATACAAAAGACTTGTTAAAAAATTAAAATACGGCGATTTACTTTATATTCTGAGTATAGACCGTCTAGGCAGAAATTATCTGGATATACAGGAACAATGGAGAATTCTAACTAAAGAGAAAGGAATCGATATATGTGTGCTCGATATGCCCTTACTGGACACACGAAATGGAAAAGATTTGATGGGAACTTTCATTGCTGACCTTGTGTTGCAGATACTATCATTTGTAGCACAGAATGAGCGTGAAAATATAAGGAAAAGACAGGCTCAGGGTATTGCCGTTGCCAAAGAAAAAGGAATAAAATTTGGCAGACCAGAAATAGCATTACCAGATAATTTTGGAAAACTCGTTTCCGAATGGGAAAAGAAAAAACTTCCGATAGAGGAGGTGTTAAAAGTATGCGGAATAAGTAAAGCAACCTTTTATAGACGCTTAAAAGAATATAGGATGAAAAGCAAAGTGTCATAAAGTAGACCTTTTGACACCTCCTCTCTTCATCTATATTAAAACAAATTTACAAATTTTACCAGTGTTTTTTTATCTTTAAATAAGAATATCGGCATACATAAATAATTTTTATAACTTATTTCAAAAAGTCTACTTATTGATAAATTTAAGGAGGGAAATTATGCGAAAATTGAAAATGAGTAAACTTTTTAGTATTTTTCTTACATATATCCTATGCTTATCGTTTTTGCCAACTGATTTAATGGCAATGAACGATGCTGATACAGTTAAAAACGGCTATTATAACGAGTCTAATACTTGGGTTGAGGGTGAATTGGATCAAGCATTACCAGAAGGTATCCATTCCGTTAACAAAACAGCTGTCAAAAGTGAAAACGACGACAACACTTACGATATTACTTTGGAAGTCGTAACAGAACAAAATCTAAGCAAGCTCACGAAGAAATCTGCAACGATCCTCGTGATAGATACATCAGGAAGTATGGGAGATTATCAACGATTGATAAATGCAAAGAACACAGCCAAGGAGTTCGTTAAAAAGTATGCAGGAGATGAGCCGGATAGTGGACGTTATCTCGCTATCGTGAATTTTGCTACTAACACGAATATTATCTTAAATTGGACGGATGTTTCATCTGCAGATGGGAAAGCGTCTGCAGATAATGCTATAAATCAATTATATGCGGATGGCGGAACAAATCTACACGCAGGTATCAAACAGGCTAGCCAACTATTTGATGATACTGCGATTCAGGATATTGAGAGCAAGAATACGATCGTACTGACAGATGGTGCACCAACTTATTATTTGAAGAACTGTACCTCTGATATCAATTGTATCTTTTATACACATGTAACCATCTCCAACACCAGATATCATGTAGGTGGTGACGGAGATAAAGGAAGTGAAACGATCAACGACGCTACTGCTGCTGAAGCAAAAACACTCAAAGGCAAATCAACTGTCTATACGATCTGTTACGGTGCGAGTCGTGAAATGACCTATCAGGGAGGACCAACAGTCTCTGCATATTTAAAAAAAAATATTGCCAGTGAAATGAAGAATGCTTATGATGCAGATGATTCTGATGATCTGGTGGATGCGTTTAAGGCGATTACAGAAACGATCACGAGCGGTCTTGACGGTAAAGGATTATCTGTATTCGATGGTTCTGCGCCATTCGTTTCAGTAAGTGGATTACCCGAATCGATCGTACAAGATGAAGAAGGTTTTACATGGAAGCTTGAGAATGCAGAAGAATCCACTGAGGGAAATAAAAAATATTATACGTATCGATTAACTTATAAAGTGACCTTGAATGCAGATGCTATTGATTTCGATGAAGGAAAATGGTATCCACTCAATGGAAAAACATATATCACACTGGCAGATGGGGAAAAAGTTTATTTTCCTATTCCGGCAGGACAAGGTGTCAAAACGCGTTATACTGTAACATATACAGATGGAGTAGAGGATGAAGAAGTGTTTGAAAATCAGATTACGACTGATCTGGTCTATGGAGCTGAAACGCCTTCCTTCAAAGGGACTCCGGAAAGAACCGGATATCTCTTTACCGGATGGACACCTGAAATCAGTGAGACTGTGAGCGCTTCTACGACATATGTAGCAACATGGAAGAAAAGGATGGAGCCATTAAACAAAGTCCCTGAAATCAACGCAGAAGATAAAACACTTATAGTAGGAGACACATTTGATCCAAAGAAGGATGTGGCAGCTACTGACAAGGAAGATGGCGACCTTACAGCTAAGATCGAGATCGTCAAGAATACAGTAGACATGACAAAAGCCGGAACATATGAAGTTACATATAAAGTAACAGACAGTGAAGGAGCGTCCACAACGAAGACGATCACAGTCACTGTCAATCCAAAAATGGAAAAATTGAATGAAGTTCCGACTATTCAGGCAGAAGATAAAACACTTATAGTAGGAGACACATTTGATCCAAAGAAGGATGTGGCAGCTACTGACAAGGAAGATGGCGACCTTACAGCTAAGATCGAGATCGTCAAGAATACAGTAGACATGACAAAAGCCGGAACATATGAAGTTACATATAAAGTAACAGACAGTGAAGGAGCGTCCACAACGAAGACGATCACAGTCACTGTCAATCCAAAAATGGAAAAATTGAATGAAGTTCCGACTATTCAGGCAGAAGATAAAACACTTATAGTAGGAGACACATTTGATCCAAAGAAGGATGTGGCAGCTACTGACAAGGAAGATGGCGACCTTACAGCTAAGATCGAGATCGTCAAGAATACAGTAGACATGACAAAAGCCGGAACATATGAAGTTACATATAAAGTAACAGACAGTGAAGGAGCGTCCACAACGAAGACGATAACGATCACCGTAAAGGATAAAGAATTCAAAGCAGATATAAATAAACCGGATACGGATGAGCAGAACAAAGATACAGGTAGTGTAGAAACAGGAGATCGAACCAATATAAGCTTCTATACCTCTCTGTTCGAAATGAGTGTAGTATGTATCGCTATCCTGGCGGTATGGAAGAAAAAGAAAGCATTGAGAGATCGATAGACTATGAAATAAGGAGAGATGCAGCAAGTGATTCTTGCAGAGCAGGAATATTCCTTTTAAATCCATTCAGATTTGATTGAACGTGGTGATTTTCATGAATTTAAATGAAAAGTGATACCCGCTTTATCAATGATCTGAGGTGCTGTAACTAGGAATAGGTGATTGCTGATTCAACAAACGGTCTCGAATCTCAAAAAGGAACCGTAATATTTGGATAAAACAATCCTCGTATTACGGTCTTTTTAGTATAATGATGTTTAATAAATATCGCTTGTTGAAACAGCAATGATCTGTACTGAACTATTAGGAATGTGAAGAATTATGTGTAAGTAAAAATCGACAGGTATAGATAGTAGATGACGAATCTTGTCTAATCATCATTTGTTTATGTATTATCAGTATGCCCAATTCATCAAGGGTTATACTGATTTTTCGTATAATAAAAGCAGGAAGAAAAACAACCTGCTTAATATAGAATTGAATAACCCATATGAAATAGAAAGAATAATTTCTGTAGGAAAGAGAATCAACTATAAATTTGATATTCATGATAGAAAGCCAGGGTGTATAATTATTCCTGGCTTTATCTTTTTGTTGCATACAAACAGAATAAAGTCGATAGAGAAGAAATGACGTGCTTGCTTTATAAACCTTTGAGTTAGTAATAAAAAACATCATTCTTCCTATTCTTGTTTATGAATAAGCTTATATCTAAAACGACGATCGTTTATGATTCAGTCAGTATGTACAACGAAACTATATGGAACAAGATACAGGAAGTAAACTCTATGATATTAGTGAGGAGGAACTAGTGATGGAAGGACCTATAATTAGTATTGATGTATCCAATGGAAACAGTCACTATATTCTTTTTGAGAAGAATAATAAGAAAGTTGGAGGAGTACATAAAATCAACCATGATGTTGAAGGATTCGCTCGTTTAAAAACAGATATTAAAATTCTTTCTGATAAAGTTGGCGAGAAAGTCTGTGTGGTTTATGAAGCTACAGGTGTATACACACATCCACTTCAAAGATTTCTTGAAAAAATGATATCAAACAATATATCATTTCGCCGCTAGAATCTGCCAGAAAACGAAAAGAAGGTATCCATTCTAAAAAAACTCAAGCTTGATTTTTGCGAATGAAACATACCCTGGATGCGATTATGATAATATTGAAGTCAAGATATTACAGGACCTGTTAGAGAAAGTTGAGATGATCAGAAACGATGCGGATAAAACCCTACGGAAAATAATTCAGATAGCGGAAACGATAAATGAATATTATCTTATTTTAAGCATATTTTAAGCATATTTTAAGCATAGATGGAATCGGTCCTAACCTGGCATCTAGAATATTGGCAGAAATAGGTGATATAAAGTGATTTAAGACACGGGAAGCATTGATAGCTTATCTTGGCTTAGATCCAAATATCAGTCAATCAGGACAACTGGATGGTGATCATTTTATCTATCTCAAAGAAGGGAAACAAGCAATTACGATGTCTACTGTATTTAGCGGTCACATGTAATATAAGGTTAAAGAAAGTAAATCCCATCAATCAGTTTTATCAAAAGAAAAGGCAGCAATTGAACCCGTTAAATTCAAAAGCCGCCAAGGTTGCATGTACCGCTAAACTAGCTAAAATCATTTACGGTATGTGCAAGAACAACACTATCTTTCAAAGATAGCCTATTTATATTATAAATATTTCTCAGAAAAATGGAAGATTCCATCTTTTTGTCGTAGACAAGTGATCTACTGATAATGAAGTGATATTTTCTGAAATTTAGGCTTGATTTCTATTATCTAATTTTTATATGCCTTTATCATTACTCATTATGCTTCTACTGCTTCCATAATGGCAAGTTGATTTTGAATCATATCCCAGTTTCGACATCTCTGTGTCCATTTGCTGCTGAGGTTCTGAATAGCCAAGTAAAGCATCTTTCTCAAACTGTCATCATTTGGGAAAACCGTCTTTGTTTTCGTGACTTTTCTGAACTGTCTGTTCAATCCTTCAATCGCATTTGTCGTGTAAATGATTTTGCGGATTTCAACTGGATAATCATAGTATGTACTTAGTATATCCCAATTCTCTTCCCAGCTACGTACTGCGGTTGGATATTGCTTGCCCCATTTATCCTTGAAAATTGCTAACTGATTCAGTGCCTGTTCCTCTGTATTTGCTTGGTAAACAGTTTTTAAATCTCTCATGAACTCCTTGATATGCTTATAACTCACGAAGCGTGTGCTGTTGCGAATTTGATGGATAATACAACGCTGAATACGTGCCTTTGGATAGACAGCTCCTATAATTTCTCTGAAGCCTGTAAGACTATCTACGCAGAATAAGGAAACATCCTTAACCCCTCTGCTTTTCAACTCATTCAGCACTCCCATCCAGTATTTCGCAGATTCACTGGCTCCTACCCATAATCCTAAAACTTCCTTCATTCCTTCGTTATTGATGCCCAAAACAACGTATGCAACCTTAGTCACGACCTGATGATCTTCTCTGATTTTATAATGGATCGCATCCATAAATATGAATGGATAGAAGGCTTCTAAGGGTCTGTTTTGCCATTCTGTTACTTCGGGCAGAATGCGCTCGCTGATCTTGCTTACCAGTCCTTCTGAAATCTCTACATCGTACAGTCCTTTGATCTGGTCTCTGATATCTCTTGTGGACATTCCAGTAGCATACAAGGAAAGGATGCGTTTCTCAATGCCATCGGCATTTCTCTGATATTTTCCAATAATCTGAGGTTCAAATTCACCGTTACGATCACGTGGTACATTCACATCCACTTCACCTAACTGTGTTTTCATTGTGCGTTTTACAGATCCGTTGCGATAGTTTTTCTTGCCTTCACATGTCGTTCTTTCAGCGCGATCATAGCCTAAATGCTGATCAATTTCAGCCTGTAAGGTCTGTTCTAATACATCCGCAAACATGCCTTTCATGCACTCCATAATGTCCTGTGTTGATGTAAACTTTTGTTCATTCACAAGGTCCTTGATCTGCTTTGTCGAAATAAAAGATGTGTTCATAGTATTTTTCCTCCTGTAAGTATGTTTCGTATCTACATTCTTACCCGCTTTTTACTATTTACACATCTTTTGCTATATTCCTGAACTATCAAAAAGTACACCTTTTGCAAAAAGCATAAATACGCAGAATTGTCACCTGTTGCATCACCAACAGCTTTTTTTACTTTACCTTTTACTTTGTCTGTAAATCCTTTGTCTGACATTTGGCTCACTCCTTTTGATTTCTACACCTGTAATTATAACTCGCTGTTTACCGTATACTATATTGCATTTGGCCCGATTATTACATTAAAAACACGTTTTATACAATGCTTGAAACAATATGAATATTGATAACACTATTTTTAGATATTCACATACCTACAGGAATTATTTCTCCATATTGTCTGATTCAAAAGGAAGATCTTCTATCGGTTCCCAGGATTCTCCAAAGTCAACTTCCTTGAATAAAGCAGCCAACCCAGTAATCTGTTTCAAACGTAATATCTCATCTCGATCCATTCCAAGATGTTTTGCGATCCATGTATCTGAGCGTCCGAATTCATGCAGTTCTTTGACGATATTGCTCATTAAATCTACATCATGACTACCTCTTGCACGGTTATGACGGATGGTGCTCGCCATTCTCTGATCTAATGGTTTATCGATCACAGAAACAGGCAATAGACCCTGTTCCCGCTCATAGATATCTGGATATTCTTTCATGATCCGGTATCTATGAAAGCCATCCACTATGATATACTCATCGTTTGGTTTATCATAATAACATACAATCGGCATCGTATAGCCGTCTGCTTTGATACTGTCATAGAGAAGTTTCATTTCCGGTGGTGCTACTGCATTGGGGTTGTAATCATTGGGATGAATCTTTTCAACAGGTACGGCTCGTATGTCATATACGGGACTTTTTGTCATCGTTTAGTTCCTCCACAGTTCTATATTTATCTTTTAAGTAATCTAACTTTTTTTGCTGTTCACGTGTCAAACCAAATCCCATGAAACGGCAGATATGATCGTTTTTTAAAATGCAGAAACACATCCGTTTCCAGCTTGGTATATCCTTTGTAGACTTGATATCATCTGTATGATCTGGAATCTTATCCAGAAAAATAATGCGTGAATTTTTAAATATCGTATAGTTGGATATGCCGTTTCTCTTGATATGGTATCCATGTTCTATCAGCTCTTGAATGGTCTCTTCCTCTAATCCGCCGCCAACAGTATGCCAGAACTTTAGAGATTTATTAAACTTATCGACATAATTTTTCTGCAGGCGTTTCGGCAGCGTTGCCAGCAAAAATTTGGTATAGGATTGCCACGTATGACCCTCGGGAAGCGTGATGTTACGGTATCCCATAGCTCTTGTTTTTGAATAGATAGAAGTAAAATTTGCGCCCTGCACACGCCCGAGCAGCTTTGTCCATATCTGGGGATCGATGACCCGATAAAGATTCAGCGAATCCTTGGCATAGTCTTGAAAAGGGGAGGCTACGCGCATCTGGTAAACCGTCAGGCCGGCCTTGTAAAATAAATCATATAATTCATTATATGGATAATCAAAGCGATAGTAGGCATGCCAGATATCATTGACCGACCAGTCATACAGAGGGGACGCAGTCCAGACATCTTTAAACTGATGGGTGATCCAGCACTGTCCTTTGTAGCCGTATTTCTTATTAAGAAAACCGCTGTAGCGCTGTAAGGATTCATCGGCACGAATTCCCAGAAGACAGATCGTTTTCTTATTGTTATGGGATATGCGATACCATCTGCCAAATTGTCTTGCAAGGTCTTCCTGGTGCATCTTATAGTGATAGGTCGTCATGGGATTATGTGTCAAATTGAACACATAATCATGTTCCGGCATTGGACGTACCCAGCTGTCTGCCTTTTTATCATCCCAAGGGTACCAGTACATTTCATAGCTGCTCAGTGCCGTACGTGTAGCCATAGGAAGGCAGATCCAATACAATTCTACATGAGGGCGTTTTTCCAGCATCTGGAAGGTTTCCTCTACATATCTTGTCGTGGCTGAATACTGGGCTTCAAAATCCTGATGGAATACTCCAATCGTTTTATCCGGATAGTTCCAATCCCGAAAATCAAGCAGAAGATACAGCAGCAGTCCACTGTCTTTTCCACCGGAAAAAGAAATATAAATGGAATCGAATTCCTGGAAAATAAAATGGAATCGTTCCAATAAGGCTTCATATACATTCAAATCCAGATATCTTTTTATCATAATATGTACTGCATGTTCTTTCTGTAAGACAGCAGAATGCAAGCTCACCCCTTCCGTTATAAAAAGTCTTCCTGTTTCCTGATGATGTGTCAAAGAAACTACTATTAGGACTATTCTAAGATACAAAACCAAAATATCCAATATTATGACAGTATTTTTACAAAAAAGGTCGTTTTGTACTGCTGTTTCAATCATATATACATAAATAAAAATACATTTTACGATACATATACAGCAAATATCGGTAAAAATTGCCTTCAGTTTCTTATACAGCGGCGCATCAGGATAAACGAAAAGGACATGTATGAAAGGATTCTGTGGTTTCTGCACTCCTATAAAATATAATAAATGTATAAAAGTTTAATTTGATTGTATAATTAGAGCATTTGCAGTATTTTTTTACCAATTAGATGTAATTTGTTGTCTGGCTATGCTATTTTATATTTAAGTATATTTCATCTTTTTATTGTGATTTGCGGGATTTGATTTCATATGACAGAAACCGCTAATATAGAGGAGGATTGAGTTTGATGGAACTTACAGGAAAAGAACTGCAGAATATAAAAGCACTTCATGTGACAACAAAAATACCAGTACATATCTATGATCTTTGTTTTAAACTGCTTAAAGTGTACAGTTCCGGGAACCAGTACGAGATCCCTTATGATTTCTCACGGTTTCATTCTGAAAACACGCACTGCAGAGATCTTATCTGGTATGAGTACGGATGGTTGAAAGAAATCTTTATATTTGTACGGCATAAGGATGTTATTATCACGCTTGGTCCGTTTCTGACAAATCATATAGATCCGGAAGAGATCGAGAAACTTGTGGAAAGCGGTAAAATAAAATCGCAGTACTCTGCCGCAGGAAAGCAATGGTTTCCTTATTATGAACATCTTCCAATCTACGCATTAGGGGACATCCGTGATTTTGTCATACTGCTGGGTGCGATCTTAAATATCGATCTGGAAGAGGTTTATTCGAGAAGACTTCACGTAGAAGTTTATCAAAATGAACTGGAATTGAAAAAACGGGCATCAAATAGACCTTTTTTTGAGGATCTTGAATCCGAACAGTATGCCTTCTATTATGAAAATAAGATCATGGAGCTGGTTGCCAAGGGAGACCTGGATACTTTGAAACAGGGCGTTGCCAAAATCGGATGCAGCGTGATCCCCACCTGGCATAATGATTCTGTACGGACAGAAAAAAACTATACCATCGTTATTCTGGAAAAACTGTCTTTCCTTGCCCTTCATATGGGAAAGGATGTACTGGAAACGATCCGGTTACGAGAATTTTACATAAAGAAACTGGAACAGAAAGAAAAACTGGTGGATGTCCTGGCGGTAAGGGACAGCGCAATTATCCATTTCACAAAAGAACTGCATGATCTGGCAAACAGTGCTTATTCACCTTTCATACTGTCTGTGATACAGTATATCAACCTTAAGATCTACGGGCCGTATAGACCATCGGATGTGGCAAAGCATTTTTACATGTCAGAGAGTTCATTACGGCGGCACTTTAAAAGAGAGGTGCATATGAGCATGACGGAATATACCAATCAACGAAAGATATCCATTGCAAAGATTTTTTTATCCTCGGGGATGCCGGTTGCAGAATGTTCGAAACGTTTAGGTTTTTTTGACAGTTCGCATTTCTATAGGACCTTTAAAAAATATGAGGGAATTACACCAAAGCAATTCTTAAATAGAACAATCCAAAAAGATTTTGATGAAAATTTTCTTCTGGACAAAGAACTCTATTGACCTTAGCTGATAAACCGTACAAAAAGAACTGTGAAAAATGGTGCAGATAAAGCATCACTTTTCACAGTTCTTTTCTTTACATAGCTGGGCTGGATGGAAGCGTCTTCCGCTTACGAATATCTTTGATTGCCAACAGAGAAGATCGTATGAGTACGGAGATTTTAGAAATATAACAAATAAGAATAATGTATAAAAACCTCACATCTTTGTATAAAACAATCTTATTTTATTAAAGTATAGAATATCAATAGACTTCTATTATAAATGCGTATATTCTGTTTATGAACCAGCAGGATAGTACCCTTATGTGAGAAAGGAAATGGATATTCGGTCATGCGCAAAGATAATACTGAATTTAATATTTATCAAAAAGCATCATGTGCTGATTTAGGTGGATAACGCATAAATTGCTGTGCCGTTTGCAATTCGTGAATATAAAAGATCTTCGTTATCTAAAAAAGCAGCACTAGTCAAGGTTTCTATGGATGATATTATTATGCAGTTTCTTGAAAAGGATAAGTCCATATTCTGGTACAGTCATACTATAAACCTGATTTATCCAGAATTAAAAAAGGAGGGGGTGATGTATGCATTTAAAAATATCGACCGATTATGCAGTACGAATCGTTCTCTATCTTGCGAAAAAAAGGCAGCTTGTTCAGTCAAAGGAATTATCGGAACAGCTGCATATTCCACAGGGCTATGTTTTAAAAGTTGCCAGTATCCTGAAAGAAGCACAGATCCTGGAAGCAGTTACTGGTATCGATGGCGGTTTTCGACTCGTAAAGCATCCAAGAGACATCCCCATCTATGATGTGATTCGAGCGATGGAGACGACCATGCAGATTATCCGGTGCCTTGAAAAAGACTGCTACTGCAGTCGAGATGCCGGTTCCTTTTGCCAGGTCCGTCATTTTTATGAAAAGATACAGTCGTATCTGGATCACATGCTGCTATCAACAAGCATACAGGAGCTTCTAGAAATGGAATGAAGGGAAATATGAGGGTACCAAACTGGTTCTAATTATTTTAGAAAGAAACGAAAAGAAAGGAGAAATCGTTTATGGAGAAAAATAAGCCGAGTTTTCTTTCCTGTGCAAAAAGACAGCAAAGATGGGCGATACGAAAATTGAGTATTGGCGTGTGCTCTGTATTACTGGGCGTCATGTTGATGGTGCCGTCTTTGGGTACCGTCTATGCACAGGAAAATAGAGGACTGGATACTACAACACATTATACGGCAACCGGAATTGATAACAATGCCAACCTACGTTATAGCTCTACTGTTTTCAATAAAGTTGAGGATGACGGCAGTTTATCTATGACGTTTACATATTGGTTTAGTGGAAGCGCAGGATGGGGGACAGACCCTGCGAACGAATATGCTGGGAAATATCTTTTGAGTTTTACCAACGATACTTTTTATAAACAGATCGATAAAGTTATTTTAGATGATATTAGTCTGGAAAAACATAGCGATGGCGCAATGTGGTCTCTGCCAGTTACAAAACTGCCTAACTATGCTTTGATAGGTGTATCACGTAACCAGCCTGTTAAAATCACGCTGAAAAATGGACAGACATTGGAAAGTCTTAATTTACAGGATACTCCAATTGGATTTAATTCCATTTTGACGACCACTAAAGGAGCTATAGCCTCGAACAGTATTTCTAATGGTTATATCTTGCAGAATAATAATAAGAATAAGAATGAAAAGGAATCAGGTTTTACAAAAGGTAAAGTTAATCAAAGAATTAAATTTAATGTTGATGATATGACCATTCGTTCTATCCATACATTTAAACCTAATGAGAATTTCCTACAGACAGATTATAGCTGGGTTGTGTATGTGAAAGAACAGATACCACCAGAGTTGCTTCCATATATTGACACAGATAATATTAAAATATATTGCTCTGATTTGGACGGCGTAAAGATTAACGAAAACCATGAAGAATTCACGGTACCAATTAACGACCAAGGCTTAGTGGATACAAGTCAGGTTCCAGAACTAAGCATAATCGACAATGATACAAAGGCGCAGTTAGATGCAGCAAGAAAGAATCTCGACAGAATCTTTTTTGGAACGCTTGGACAAAGCCGTAACTATACGATTTCCTATAAACTAAAAGATAGCGTAACTCTTTCCGATTTTGCACGTGCAGCTAATGAATATATTGAGAAAAATCAGCAATCCTTCTTATTTGATAGCTGGATGGAAGCAGACTATCTGAACACTAAACAAGGTATATCAACAAATGATAATGGAGATGCTCCAAAGCAGTTGAATGATTCGTATGCAAATGCTTATCTGGATGCGAATGATACGGACAAAGATGGTCTATTTGATTTTGTTGAATGGAAAATTGGTACCGATACTACTAAGGTAGATACAGATGGTGATGGAATACCTGATGGACAGGAATTTATGACAGATCAGACAGAACCAAACAACGCTGCCGATTATCTAGTATCAAAACCAACTACTACAACGACAACATTTGATTCCACTAAAAAGACAACGATTGAAGGAACTGTTCCAAAGCCATTGATTGCTGATCCAGCAGACCCGGCAAGACTGATCCAAATCACAAATGAAGATGCTGGAAATGTGATCGTCAAGCTTCAAGGGTATGACAAGGATAAGAAAACATACAATGAGCAGGAATATGGTACAACGAAAATTTCGTTTGATGATCTAGTAGCCGGAAATTTCTCTTTGGATGTTAACGCAAACGTAGTGCCAGACGGTACAGAGGTTGTTCTGGTTGCATATAGTCCAAATGCAGACAATCCCGTTATGGGAGACCCATTTACATTCACTACACCAGACAAGGACAAATACGATGCCAAAGGTGGCACGCTGAACCAGGACTACGGAAAGAAAGCGGAAGAGGCTGCCATTCTGGACAAAGTCACAGTAACAGAAACCAAGGATGGCCAAGAGGCTCCGGCACCAGCAGAGAAAGTGAAATCCAAAGCGATCAAAGGTGAGATCCCTGCACCTACTGCAGATGGTGCAGACCAGACCGTGACCGTGGAAGTAACCTACGCAGACGGAACCAAGGAAGATGCTACCGTAACGATCGCTTACGGGGAAGCAAAGGATGCCTATGCTCCGGAAGGACAGAAGGTGGATGTCAATAAAGGCGAAGACCCAAGCGCAGAAGCCGGAATCAAGAACAAAGACGATCTTCCGGAAGGAACAACGTATGATTGGAAGACACCAGTGGACACGGATACACCGGGAGAAACCACAGGAACGATTGTAGTAACCTATCCAGATGGAAGCAAGGAAGAAGTGGAAGTTACAGTCAATGTCGTTGACACGACACCACAGGCTACTGACACAGAACTGTATACGGCGCAGGGGGGAGTTGTAAACAAACCATATGGGCAGACAGCTACGAATGATGAAGTCATCGCAGAGGTAACGACAGATGCACCGGATGAGAAAGTAAAATCGAGAGAGGTAGTAGATGCGATTCCAACGACAGGACAGAATCAGCCAGTGAATGTGAAAGTGACTTATGTAGATGGAACCAATGATACAGTCATTGTAACGGTCAACTATGGCTTGGCAACAGATGCATATGATCCGGCAGGGCAGGCAATCACAGTCGACAAAGGAAGTCAGCCAAATGCAGCAGATGGTATTGCCAACAAAGCAGACTTGCCAGCAAATACAACCTATGGATGGGCTGCACCAGTGGATACCAGTACACCAGGAACAACCTCGGGAACAATCGTAGTAACGTATCCAGACGGTTCTACGGATCAGGTAACAGTGGACGTTATTGTAAATGAGAATGCGACCGATACAGAACTGTATACAGCACAGGGGGGAGTTGTAAACAAACCATATGGACAGACAGCTACGAATGATGAAGTCATAGGTGTCGTAACGACAGATGCACCAGCCGAGAAGATACAGTCGATCGTGGCAGTAGATGCGATTCCAACGACAGGACAGAATCAGCCAGTGAATGTGAAAGTGACCTATGCAGATGGATCAAACGATACAGTCATTGTAACGGTCAACTATGGCTTGGCAACAGATGCATATGATCCGGCAGGGCAGGCAATCACAGTCGACAAAGGAAGTCAGCCAAATGCAGCAGATGGTATTGCCAACAAAGCAGACTTGCCAGCAAATACAACCTATGGATGGGCTGCACCAGTAGATACCGGTACACCGGGTACGACATCAGGAACTGTAGTTGTAACATATACAGACGGTTCTACGGATCAGGTCACGGTGGATGTTATTGTAAATGACAATCGGACAGATGCAGAAAAATATACTCCAGAGGGACAGGAAGTCAATGTCAATAAGGGAGAAACTCCAAATCCAGAGGATGGAATCAGAAATAAAGATGACCTTCCAGAGGATACGAAGTATGAATGGAAAGAACCGATTGATACAGAAACACCTGGAGAAACTACAGGAACGATTGTGGTGACTTATCCAGATGGAACAACGGATGAGGTGGAAGTAACAGTAAATGTAATAGATCCACGTACAGATGCAGACAAATACACTCCGGAAGGACAAGATGTTAAAGTTGATACTGGAGAAAAACCGAATCCAGAAGATGGAATTAAGAACAAAGACGACCTTCCAGAGGATACGAAGTACGAATGGAAGACACCGGTAGACACCGATAAGCCAGGGGAAACACCGGGCATCATTGTAGTAACTTATCCGGATGGAACAACAGAAGAAGTGGAAGTAAAGGTCAATGTGACAGATCCGCGTACAGATGCGGATAAATACGATCCGGAGACGAAACCGGAAATCATAAAGCCGGGAGAAAACCCTGATTTAACGGATAATGTAACAAATCTTGAGGACCTTCCAGAAGGAACCAAAATTAAAGATATCACTCCAGAGGGAGTTATTGATCCAAATAAACCTGGAGAATATGAGGGAACATTAGAAATCCAATATCCTGATGGAAGCAAGGAAACGGTAACCGTGAAAGTCACAGTGGAAAAACCTGCAAGTACAGTAACTCCGGTTAACAATCAGCAGAATACGCAGACGAACAAGGTGACGAAGGTCACAACTTCTGGACCAAAGACTGGCGACTTTACAAATCTAGGTGTGCATACAGCAGCAGCGATTGGCTCTATTGCGACCCTTGCCGGACTATTCTTTGTGAGAAAACGCAGAAAAGTTGACGAGAAACAGTAAAAGAAACAACGATTGTATAGCATAACGACTTGATTCAGCACAGTACTCTTCTTAGAGGGTGCTGTGCTGTTTTCATTCAAAACTTCATAGCCAAAGAAGATATCGATAGGAAAAGCACTTTATAATGTCAAGAGGAGTATTTATGAATAAAAATGAAATCATTAGAGAAATCGCATATAAACAGGGGATTTCTTCAGAAGTTACAAAGGGAATCATAGATCAGTTTATCGAACTCATCGGAGATAAGATGGCACAAAGGGAAAAAATACAGATTGTAGGATTCGGAACCTTTGAGGCACGATTTGTAAACGAAAGGAACAGCCGTAATCCGCAAACAGGGGAAAAACTTACCATACCGGGGCACTTTTCACCTAAATTTAAGCCTGGAAAGGCATTAAAAGAAAAAATAGAACAACAGTAATCCCATAGCGTGTTATTTATGCCGAGATATTTTGTAGGAAAGGAGGAAAATAATTTGAAAGAGACAAAAGGATTTTTTACCGAGTTTCGGGAATTCATTTCTCGTGGAAGTGTGATTGATTTAGCAGTCGGTGTTATCATTGGAGGGGCTTTTACTGCAATCGTGACCTCTCTTGTGAATGACATCGTCATGCCTGCTATCGGCATCCTGTTTGGAGGAATCGATTTTACAAGTTTGCGCTATGTTATCACTCCGGCATCAGGAGATGTAGCGGAAGCAGCCATTTATTACGGAAGATTCATCCAGAATATCATCAATTTTCTGCTGATTGCACTGGTGATTTTTACGATCATCCGGATCATCAACAAATTCTGCCGAAAGAAAGAAGAGAGCATTCCAGAACCGGCAGCTGTTGAGCCGTCTGAGGAAGCAGTTCTTTTAAGAGAAATACGCGACCTGATATCGAGAAATGAGAAATGGCATTCTATAAAATAATATTTCGACTAAAAAAACGATACTTGATCTTTTGTCACAAAAATGGTACCAGTCATTTAAGAAATCGAGGATTATTTACAAAGCAACAAGGGAGGTATACAGTTCGTCTGTTAGCTCTCATGTTGTTTTCCATATTATATCAGGTCTCATGCAATGCTTTCACTTCGTATCAAAATAAACAATTCCCTATACAGTTATTTTGATACTGGAAGAAGGTATCGTGTTTCCCTTTCATAATAGATACATGATCTTTGCATGAGGGAATTTCAAAAAGGTACTCGTATCAGCTGATGAAACCTCTCAGTAAAACAGTCAAAGATAGTATCATGCGCCTGTAACAGCTCTATTTTTTAACAGCATGTTTGAAAGAATTTTTGAAATGATTGTGAGAATGAACATCGTAGAAGCAATGAAAAGATTGCAGTAGGAGGGAAGAAAAAACGATGGCAGGTAGGAAAATGGAACTTTTGTCCATGACATGCTTAGGGGATAATGTCATGGAAAAACTGAAACAGTATGCACAGGAAGATGTAGTTTTTATCAAGGAGAATAAGAGTGCAGATGCTGTTCTGGTATATCAGTTCTGCAGAGAATTCGTGGACTGGTATTATCAGTGCCTAAAAGAGCGTCAAAAAATAGGAATCCAGAATGCACTAAAGAGGAAACGGGAAGGAAATGGTGTATACGGTAGACCACGTGTACAAATTCCGGAAGATTTTGAAGTAAATATCAGGGCATGTCTGGATAGCAAGCGCCCTCTGGGAGAATATTGTATGAATATTGGAATGGCACTCTCGACATTTTATAAATATTCATATCCGATCCGAAAACAGTGGAAAGATGAGCAGAGACAACAGCAGGATATATATACTGACGAGATAGAAAATAAACAGGCTGGATGAATTGACAGCTGAGATAAAGATTATCATTTTATGAACATTGAAGTGAAGAAGGAAAGATGGGAAACGAATAGGAGGAGCAGTAGATTCTTTTATCGTTTGCCTTTCAATCATTGAATATAAGATGGCTTTAAGCCCGTACAGACACCAGGTTTTGTGCGGGTTTTTTGCATCCAGAAAAAAATTTAAACTTTTCTTATAAAATTGAAATGTGTTGGAAACCATTTTAAGGGCTTTCCTGCCTTGATCGCCTGTCAGCAAAGGCGGGCAGGACTGTCAACGGCAGCACATTTATGCACTGCTCATCTTGTGCTGATTGACTCGACTGACTTTGCTATTACGCATTATATTTGTAACCATATCCAACGATTGTCTTTATATAATCATGATTCGCTGAAAATGCTTTAATCCGTTTTCTTGTTTAAAAAACTGTATTTTTTACTGCATGATAAATACCATTTGCCGAATCATGCCAGACTACTTCATAGATTTGTTTTATCATAAATGCAACATCTAGATTTGAATATGATAAATACAGGACATCAAATTCTTTAGCGGACAAGATTATTTTATGGTTGCATAGCTTTACTTGGTGTTTCCTAATATCTATAAAAAATCGGAAGCAAGCTGTTTTATTCCCCAGTATTTCTGTACGATCAAACAATCTTTTCTGATCTGCTCTATAAGAAAGGATAATTCGTCGGATTTTTGTGGAATCCGGATTTTGGAAAACAACTGTACTTTCATTTTGAGTCCGTATATTTCTTATAATAAATTCAAAATGTGTTTCAAAAGATATTTCTTGACTATCGTCAACTGTTGATCGCGCTCCTATATGCGTGATTCCATAGAGCGTTTTCTCTTTGAGAAAAACCTTTGATATATACACAGCCGGCTCCGGCAAATCCGTGTCCATTTCAACTTTCAGATTTGCCGTTGGCAAACCTATCAGTTTTCCAATTCTCCGCCCATGGACTACAATTCCACTCGTTTCGTAAAACGGAAATACCATTTTTAATTGGCAATAAAATGAGAATATTTCGGAAACAATTCGGAAATCTAACATAAAAACTGCTGGAATTGTTCGCTAGTTTCCTTTTCCAGCAGCATGACCTTTTCTATCTGCTCTGTAATCAACGCTGTCACATCATCAACGGTATGTAATTCCTGTTTCTGCTTCTGTACGGCGTTCTGGGTATTTTAAAACATGGTGTCAATGACAGTTTCCCCCGGCTGTTCGCCGCTGTCTATCTCTTTCTTAATGTCCCGTAGGATAGACATAAACACATTCTTGATTTCTCTCAAACTTCGCTTCATGCCCACCTCCGACTGTATGCCGAAATCAGATGGAATTGTTAAATTTTTTGATATAGTTGCGACACAACTATGGTGGCAACGTTGCCAGTATGAACTGTGCATGTATGTCCCTTCGAAAATGTTATATGACGGTATCCGAATGCCTTCGTCTTAGCATATATAGCAGTAAAATACGCTCCTCTGACACATCCGATGAGCTTGACCTAGATTTCAGGACAGATGACTCGGTAAAGATGAGTGCCTCTTTGGCATAGTCCTGAAACGGTGAAGCGGCTTTGCTGCGTGATCCAGCATCGTTGCTTATAGCTATATTTCTTATTGATGAAACCACTGTATCGCTGCAAGGATTAATCTGCCCTTATCCCCAACCGGCAGATCGTTTTCCTATTTTCATGAGACAACCGGTACCATCTGCAAAATTGCTTAGTAAGACCCCCTGATGCATCTTATAGTGTTAGGATGTCATGATATTTGTTCTAGGTTGATGATATAATCGTGCTGAGGCATTGGACGGATCCAGATATCTTCCTTCTTATTATCCCATGGGTACCAGTACATTTCATAGCTGCTCAAGGCAGAGCGTGTTGCACAGGGAGACAGACCCAGTAAAGTCCGAGATGCGAACGCTTTTCCAGCATCCGAAAGGCCTCTTCTATAATCAGTCGTTGCATTGTGCTGTGCTTCAAAGTCCTGATGAAAACTCCTATTATTTAATACTGGTCTCTAAAATCCAACAGGATATCAATAAAAGACCACTATCTTTTCTCCGGAAAAGGAGATATAGATATTATCAAATTCCTGAAAGATAAAATGAAGACGTTCTAGCAACGCTTCATAGACATTTTTATCTAGATTGATCTTTTTCATGCTTCGTTCATTCACACCTTTCTGTCAGATTATGTTAATTTTATATAGTATAAGCTCCCAATGATCAGAGAGCACAAAACTATCTTTATATAGGGTGTGATTTTCGCATTTACACATCAGCTATCTTTTATGTTCAAGATAAAAAGACTCCCACCTTATGGCAGGAGTCAATAGTAGGATAATTCATTTACAAGTATTCTCATATTTTACTGATGAAATCGCAAATACACAGTTAAAAGCTAAATGAGGGTGAACGAATAGTTAATAATAAATTAGTTACCAATTAGATCCGCATCGAGCATTCCTCATGCAGCGTACAAATTGACGTGCACAGCGATTTTCTCTACAGTGTTGACGCATTGTACTGCGAGCTACTCGTTCTGCTTCATTCAATGCATTTCTGCCATAGTCATTATAGCAACTATAGCCTCTGTTCCAGTCGAATCTGTCGAAATCATAATCGCTAAAGCCATAAAAGTCATAATCATTACATTCACATCTGTTACACATATATATTTCCTCCATATCATATATTGAGATACATCTGCGTATCTCAATATATGATATGGAGGAATTAGATGCCTATTTAGGCTTATTATAATACTTATTGATAAAAGATTAAACGTTTGATAACGGTTAATTAAAAGACCACCATTAAGGTGGTCAAGTGCCGCGAAATACTGCCTAGGTATCCCTTTCTTTTCAATGAGCGGCAACGTAATCATTATATAGCTTATATGAACATTTGTAAACATATTATGAACATTTTTGTGTCATAAGCAATAAAAAGTCCGGTTTTACCCGGACTTTGCCAAATGGCTATGCATTGTACGATACCTAGGCAGTAGCATATCAATGCCTATGCTATTTTATCATATTAATAATATTTTGCAATCATTTTGAAACAACAAATAAAAAGCCGGAATATACCTACCTGACTCTCTGTAGGGATATATTCCGAAAGGAGTAGAGAACAAAAAAAAGTATATTACATATCCATATGTATATAAATTCTAGATTATTAAAAAATGCGTACGTTGTTTGATAGGATGACTACGAGATCATGATGAAGCCATCACTATTCTCTAACGATCCGTACCGTCCGTCAGACCCGACAGGATATCTGCTTCCAGATTTCTCCTATGACCTATCCTGCACCTTCAGATGAACTTCGTCTCGATTTGTAAATCACAATAGATAGGCTTTTGAACTCCCACCAGTGCGGCTCCACGATAAGCAGGCCGACGCCATAATGCTGAAGATCCTTTGTATAAGGGTCAATATCTTAGGAGAAATAAGAGCTATTTCAACATGATTGCTTTTTCCGGAACTGCTTCCGGGTTCTCATATATCTTCTGCAGGTCCTTATTCCAGTCAGAACCAAGGGATGGAAGATCATCGATGACATTCTGTATCCTATGAAATGGTCGGACGAATGCTTTGAACTCTTCCGCAGCAGCTCTGCCTGCTTTATCGTTATCCGATGCAAGTATGACAGTATCGATATTCTGATTCAAGACAGGTCGGGTAAGATAATTTACGCGGAACGTCTCATTCATGACATTACAGCTGTCGCATGCGAGCACATTGAAGTCTATCTTCTCACCGGCTTGCTTCTTGGCCGTGATATAAGACAACCCATCGATATAGGCTTCTGTCAGGACAAGCTTCGTAGCCTTTGGATCCATTTCGATGAAGAATCCGGTAAACTTATTTCCTCCACCGACATCTCCCCGAAAGCCTGAATAGGTCGAACGTACGAAGGCGGAATCTACCTTTCCTTTGTAGTTCTCACATGCGAAGACGCAATTTCCTTTTGCATCCAGATAGATCTTACCGTCATCGACGAATCGCTTGATGAGGTCACGGTCGATCTTTCGCTTGTCACATAGATACTCATAGATCTTCGAGATATTCTGTTGTGAATCCGGAAGCTTGAATTCTATCTGCTCATATTTCGGTGCGATATACTGCTTCTTGTCAGGCGCAAGTCCGTTATGATATTCGATCAGGATATTCATCGCCTCTGGAAACGTCTTGCCTTCTGCCTTTCTCAAATATTCCAATGCGGATCCATTGATATGCTCGGTGTTCCAGAACATAGCGTTGTTCCTCGTATCGATGACGAGAGAACTATGCTGATCACAGCGATAATAATGTTGTCCCTGTCTTTGGAAGCTGAAGCCTGCACGATCCTGTAGGAAATCCATCACGGATATGTTCTTCTTCAGATATTCTACTTCTTCATTCGTGAATCTCTTCCTGCTGTTGTCTTTGTATTCTCCATAGAAGCTTTTGTACAATTCCTTCGGCATGACTCTGATCTTCTCATAGACATCCTCTCCGTTCGGCGTCCGGTGATGCTGCGACAGCTGGATCTCTCGATCTGCATAAAAATGCAGGACGTTGTTGTCTATATTGTCGATATCCTCTTGTACGAAGTCCTCACTGATCAATAGTACATGATATTTATAAGCTCCTGCTTCCTTCGGAAGGATGACGCGATGGCTGTACTTCGTACCATTCGCCTGTTTGATCTTCTGTTTGAAGCGTGATTTTGGAATACTGATGTTGATGATCTCTTTCATGTGTCCTTACCTCCTAAAAAAATACCTGGCAACTTGCCAGGTATCATCAGTCAAAATTTAAAACGTATCCTTTATGGATTCCATTCTCGTCATCATAGACGGTACAGGATGCCGTATTTGCCTGGCCTGCGCTTACTGCTGCATTACCGGCTGCCATACATTCCTGATACGTCTGATCGAAGGTCTTGCCTTCTATGAAAGGAAACGATCTGCCCTGTGCCGTAACAGGTATATCTTTTTCTATTGGTGAATCCCCCTGCTCCTGTTGCTGTGGAGTGTCTGGTTGTGGTCCTTCTGTCTTTGGAACGCTCTCTGTCTCATTACTTTTTGGCTTTTCTATATGGATATCCAAGGTCTTCCGTGCTTCGTTCCCATGTGCGTCGCTCACTTTATAAACGATCTGGTCTTCTGTCATTTCGAACGTCGTCTTCCTGCGAAGATCGCCATCGACGATATCGATGACAGAATCTATATATTCCTCCGCCTTCAGCTCGGAACGATCAGACACAGTTATGCTGGATCTGTTCAAGCTGATCACCGGTGATTTGGTGTCCTTCACTTCCACGAGCAGCTTCATATCCTTTTCCTTCTTGCCGTTGCTGATATGGTAGACTGCCCAATAGGTGCCGGGCTTTTTCGTATCGATCTCATCACGATTCGGAAAGGTGATCACTGCTTCGGGATCATAAGAACGGATGTAGGAGGCTGGCTCGAACGGTTCTCCTGCCTCAAGTTGTACGGTCTCACGATCGAAGGACAGGTACAGTTCTTCAAAGTATTTCAGCCATTCATCCTTCGTGACATAGAGCAGAGAAACGATGATCGTGAGGACAGAGCCGATGAGAAGCATCCAGGTGATGTTCCGGAGCCACTTCCTCCTGACCTTTTCATAATGCTCATCATAGAGTCCCATCTCATTCGCTATCTTTTCCAATATCTGCTTCAGCTGTCCTTCCTTGATATCCGGATCTATCAATCCGGATAAGTCGATACCGGATCTCCTTGCGTCTATGAGTAGCGTCAGCTGTTCGACGCTGAATCTTGGATCTGCGATATCCTTGACTTCGATATCTTCATCGATCGCCTTTTTTATGATGTACCATTGTTGGCTTGTGAAGGCAGTGTTCTGATAGCGTTGGTATCTGTCTTCCATCAGACGGCCGTATTTCCTTTCCTCGATAAGACGCTGCGATTGACAGAGATATTCATGGGGCCGGTCTGGTCCGTATTCACAGCGATGCCGGCATTTTCGAATAGCTGCAGGTTCTTCTGATCGATCTTGATGTCCTCCAGCTTTGCGCCATCGAAGGTATTCTGCGCAAGGATCGCATTCAAAAATATGGCACCGGTGAGATTACAGCTGGTGAAATCGACTCCGGTGAGGTTACAGGCTGTAAAGTCACAGTTCTTCATGAGGGAACCGGTGAAGTCGATACCGGACAGATTCCGGTTCTTCAGGTTCATCCTGCTGTAATTGCTCTTCGTCCAGTCGATGACAGGCATCTCCTCTGTCTTGCGGCAGATCTGATTCGCCCATGCTTCATGCACGTCGAGATCGTTCAATATCTCCGTTTCCTCACGTTCCCGGATTCCTTCTGATTCCATCGCCTTTCGCGTCATCTGTATATAGGCATTCAGGTCGTGAGCGATCGGATCGAGTGTCATCTGCGCATCACTGTCGAGATGGATCGCATCACGGAGCAGTTTCAGGGAACACTCCAGCATATCGAGGAAGATATCCATTCTGATCGGATCGCCGGTCTGCTTCCTCTCTTCTTCCGATACCTGCGGCTGCAGCAGAGTATCCTCTACTTTGCAGATCTCATATGCGATATACAGCTTTGCATGATCGGCGAGGGAGAAATTCGCCATCCGGAAATCGCAGTCTCCTGCGCTCGTATCTACAAACCTGCAGCGGACGAATGAGGTATGCCTGAGATCACAGGCATTGAAATTACAGTCGATGAACGTACATGCATTCATAGATGCGATGTTTCTACAGTTCGTGAAGGTGCAGCCTTTGAAGATATTTCCCTCCAATATCCTTTGGTCATATCCGGCCGTATCCATTAGCTTCAGGTTCATGAATTCACAGTTCTCGAAATAAGAAGTGAATATCTTACAGGAGCTCTTTCCTTCCAGTTCGATGATCTGGCGCTGCGGAAAGATCAGACTGGTCTTTTGCATACTATATCCGGCTTCTCGCTGCTGTCTTTCCAAGCTTTTGTAAAAATCCATCAATGATATCTCACTATTCGTTTGTACGAATCTCTTTATCTGTTCTTCCTCCATTTTCTTCTCCTTTCCATTACCTGGCAAGTTGCCAGGTAATATCGTGTTCATGGTCATTACACACATGGCAGATCACCATGTTGTTAGAAAACATCTCCATAATTCGATAATAGAGCCTTCATATCGATCCATCTGACAGCCGGCTTTGGTGATCTCTCTTCGTTTGGATCCATATTCTTGCCTCTATAGAACTTACATCTGTCATAAGGGATCATCCTTGCGATGAAAGGGGATTTCCTCTGTCTGTGGATGACGACTTCACCAAGATTCAATTTTTGTAGACGATCGATGCTTATGACAGGACGCGTCTCATACCAGCTTTTCGATGGCAGCCATATCTGTCTGGAACCACACATCTCACTGAACCTTTTCAGTGTATCCATTTGAGAGCCTAAGATATACACGGTATTGGAGCAGTTGTTCTGGATCGTCGTCGCTACTTTGTCTCCATAGACTTCTCCTAGCTGAGAGAGATCCTGCACGACCAGTGAGAAACGTACACCGCGGGAACGGGATGCGGTCAGCATGCTCTGGATATCCTTTAATGGAGGACAGTTACCGAATTCATCCAATATGACATTCACAGGGATGGGGAGTCTTCCTTTATTCCCTCTGGCTTCGTTGATGATCACCTCATAGAGCTGCTTTAGGAAGATCGTGACGAGTGGATAGTAGGTCTTCTTCTCATCATGCACGATCAGATAGATCACCATCTTCTTCTGTCCGAGAGCCTTCATATCGAAATCAGAATAGGAGGTCATCCGCATGATCTGTTCGTTCATCGTCAGGATATCGATCTTCGTCGCAAGGACCTTCTTGATGCTCTGCCGCGTCTGTTCCGGCGCATTACAATAATCCATCAGATACATATGACTGGTATCGTCCAGCCTTCTTGATTTTTCCAACACTGCGCCCAGGATGTTGTCGGAGCGCACCTGCAGTGCCTTCTGTTGTTCCTTCGTGAGCTTCACATCTGCATAGTTCAATCCCAGCTTGATCGCTTTGAAGTTGATGATCCCATCTGTCATATCTCCGTTCCGGACGGCTTCCTCCATCAGGAAAACAGCCATCCCGATGATGCAGTCCCTTGCGGAATCGTTCCAGAACGGATCCTTGACATTCGGATCATAGGTGAGACTGTTTGCAAGATCCTTGAGGAATTCGATCGCCTGAGAGTAGTCAGGCTCCGGTATCCTGGCCAGCCACTCTGCTTTCTCGGCAGGTGTGAAGGTAGTCTCTTCTGCTTTCCATTTCTTCAGTGCCTCCTGATGATCCATATAGGCCTTCTTCCATGTATCCCATGCCAGTTCTAAGGGAGCCCAGGCATCGGAAGCCTTCGCATTGACGAGATTCAGCTTGATGATCTCATACCCGGCCTCTTCGAATTGCTTTGCCGTATATTCGTAGAGCTCTCCTTTGGGATCGTTGATGACGGCACATTCACCGGACATACAGACGAGCTCGATCATCTGCAGGATGACAGAGAAGGTCTTACCGGAATTCGTCGTACCGATCAGAATAGAATGATTGTCGTTTGCATCGACGAAGATCGTCTGCTTCCGGAATCTCGGCATATAGATGGGGAGGCCGGCACGCTGTGTGACAGGCTTACCATCTATCTCCCAATGTCTTACGGTATTGAGCTTGTGCCAGTCATCGATCCGGAAGAATGTCAGGAGTGCATTATAAGGAAGCTTCGGATAGTTCAGGATACGATCGGCTTTCGTCAGAAAGGATGTTTCGTTCAATACCCATCGTATATCTTCTTTGGTTGACTTTCCTTTATCTGCTTCATGAAATTGCACTCTGGTCAGACTGCGCTTCGCTTCATGGATAGAGGAGAGATGTGTAAAATTCTTCTTGTCATCGTCCAGCTTCTTCTTGGTACTTTTCGAAAACATCCCCAGAAGGATGAAGACTGCGATGAGTACCGTCAGTATATCGATGACCGCCCTTGTCTGCGGGATCTGATCCAGTAGACTGAGATCGAAGGATGGCTCCAGTCTGTCGAATACGAGCATATTGGTCAGGTTGATGGCCGCAAGGATGAAGAGTATCCTTGCGAGAGCTATTCCGAGCAGAGAGATCATGAGTTTTCGTATCATATATATTCTTTTCCCCTTTCTTCACTCCGGATCTGTTGTTCTTCATATTCTCTTATGAATCTTTCCAGATCTCTTTCTTTTTCCTGCGCGTCCTGATGTAGGATCCGCTTGGAGCCTTTTTTCAGGACTGCACTCAGTTTTTGCTTATGGATCACTTTCGATTTCTTCCTCATCCCCATACGGGCAGGGGGACCTTCTGATCGAGCGTGCAAGGATTTTTGTGGATCAGGAGGTATCTCTTTTGGATCGTCCGTAAGAAGCGGCACAGCGGTCTCATCTGTCCCATCCATGAGCGATATACGGCTATCTTGACCTACAAAGATCTTAGGCTCACCTTCGGATAACGATATGTCCTTCGCATGCATATAGCGGAAGAGGGTGTCTCTATCGATCTGCAATGTATCTGTTTCAGAGATATCTTTCCAGGCATCGAGATTTTTTGCATACCGATGGAGCGTGTAGCTTTTGTCTTGTTCGATCTCGACATGATAAAAGCCCCGTTCATCCAGGAACAGGGCTGCATCGGATGGCAGGTCGATACAAGCAGCACGATCCTGGAGCTTGATACGATATATCTGTTCATCCTGATAACGGATATTCTGTTTTGAGAACCATAGCTCATGTTCTTGTCTATGCTCCGTCTCTTTATATTTCGCATGTCCCAGGATCATATTCCCGATCCTGGTATAGAGCTTGTCCAGCTCTGTTTTTTTGAAGTGGGAGATCTTCTCGTTCGCAAGCGTGTTCTGAAGATCATCCAGCATCTCGACCTTACCGAGCCACTCTTCGTACGCCGGTCGTATCTCTTCATCCTGCAGTAAGGAGCGGATGATCAGGTTGAGCTGTCTTCTGTATGGCTTCATGTTCTTGGAGTTATAGGAGAGTCTTCCTTTCTTCGGAAGCGTCGTGTAGAAGCTATGGAGCAGCTGGTCATGGAATCTCATGTCGATCCCGGAGATCAGCGTTTTACGTAAAGCATCCTTTTCCCTGAAGACATCCTTTGGAGCTCTTTCGTATCTCTTGGTGAATTCCTGACGGAGACCTAATTCCTTCAACCAGGTGCTTTTATATTTGTCCAGGTATTTCTGCGCCAGCTTACCACGCGTTCTGGTATGGACCTTTTCCATGAACACGATATGCATATGGGGATTCTTCTTATTGTTGTGATAGTTCATCCACCAGATCATGTTGTCCGGGTCGAGACCGATGCTATTGAAATATCCGGGCAGGGATTTGGAGACGATCGCAGCATAATCGTTGACATCATACATATTGCTTTGGAAGGAGTCCTGATAGTCCTTGAGAGAGATGACAGTATCCCAACAGATATCGCCGTCTTTATGGAATGCCTTGGCTATCTTCTTCTTGAATCCCGGCATCTTGTCTTTCGTCAGCCAGCCATCGCTGGAGAAGGTACGCGTCGTATCATCCTGGCTCGTATAGCCTAAGAGTCCACCTTCATGCATACTGTGTTCCTTCTTATCGTCCGCTGCTTTTTCTCTGCCGGTATACTCGTACCAATCCAATAGTGATGCAGTAGAGATCGTACCTTTGAATCGAGAGCCTTTCGGTGGAGCTTTCCCACATTCCAGGAAGCGGAATTTGCTGATGACGTGAGCCTTACTCATGTCGGATATCTCCTACCTGGCAAGTTGCCATGTGATCAAAGACCGATATCAGCATGTGAACGCAGCACCTCCAGCTTCTGTTGCATATAAGGCTCCAGAGTCATTGCCAGATCTTCACTTGTGACAGCGTATTCAAATATATGGTTCAAGGAATTGATGAGCTCAGGATCATCATATTCGACTCTGCTTCCTTTCCAGGATCCGTGTCTGTCGTTTATATCATTCACGAATTTGATCGCATATCCACCGGCATCTCTCCAGCATACAAGATTTTGGTTATAGTCATCTATGAGGAAATCATTCTCTTTGACTCTTAGCGGAACATGGTCTGTCTTGTTTTCTCCGTAAGGGACCAGGATCACGTTGTGTGGATCCAGAGAGGGGAAGAGTTCCTGCAATACCTCTCGCTTCTCACGTTCAGCGAAGGGAGAGTCGATATAGTGAGATAGGATATAGATCTGATCAGGGGCTTCTGTCAATAATTCCTGCAGGCAGTGGACAGCGAGACGATGAGGAGGAAGGTTCCTGAAGTAGCCTTCCTCATATAGTGGCTCAAGCGTAGTCAGAGTGTTATCGAACTTGAACAGGACGCCATCCATATCGAAAAAATATCGTTGCTTCGCAAATCGTTCCTCCATATAGGCTTCCATGAGATCATTCAAGAAGTCAGCACTGAATACCTGTTGGCCTTTTTTCTGACACTGTCGTTCGATACGTTCCAACAGGGTGTGATCGAAATGAACTTCGAGGCAATCCATATAAGCTCGTCTGGTGACGTCCAGAGAATTCTCGAGCATGTCATAATTGAAGCCGTTCGGATCGGAACCACGCATCCTTCGATAACAGGAGAATCCCTTTTCCAGCAGATCACTCAATCTATCAAAAGCATCAAGGAGAAGCATAGATCAATCGACCTCCTCGCCAAGCTCTTTCGCAACTTTTTCAAAGATGCTGTCTTCAAAGATACTGTCCAGATTTTGAACGAGATTCTTGGCATCTTCAAAATCCTTTGGACGTTCCTCATCGGAGAGCCTGAAATTTTTGAGCATGGTGACAGCAGCTTCATAAGACATCATGGCATAGCGGAGGATATGATTGAGGGTCATATCTCTTTGGTGGTTTTGTTGTTTCAGAGCATCCTGAATCATCAGATTCATTCTGGTGAGATAGTCTGTCCCGGTATCTTTATCCAGCTTCAAAACATAATACTCTGCAATCGCATCTTCAACTATTGCGGTAATCGATTTAGGCGTAATATTGAATTTTTCTGCTTGCTGTTTTTCTAATTCTTGTAAAGTATCCAGCTTTTGAAATGTATCCAAGCTAAAGCGGAATGATTTTCTTTCTTTCACTTTCTTACCTCCAATTTTATAACCTGGCAAGTTGCCAGGTATCTATTTGATGAAGAAAAAGATCTTATAAAAATGTGTAGGACGATTGTAGGACAACCCTATTTTATCGTAGGACGTATGTCCTACAGTTTTTTCCAAACTCCTTTATTTATCGTGTTTTTACATGTCGGACAATCGTCCTACAAAGTCCGACAAATGTCTGACAGATGTCCTACAATAATTTTACGATTTGAAAATACGAAAATAGCTGATAAATAAAGCATTTTCCCATCTTTTTTGTTTTTAGAAAACGGTCGTTGACCGTTTGTCCCGCCGGATTTTGTCGGACAAAATCCCTTATCCTGCTTCACTAAAAACAGCGTTTTTAGTGAAGTGGCGGCTCCCGGGAGGGAGCCAGCCATCTCTGATACTCCTTCAAGTGTTTTTTACCATGATCGAAGTCTTGATACATATTGTTCTTCCTCATCTTTTTACCCTCCTTATCATCATTTCGATTCCTGTATATCACTTCTTGAATCTATGACCTGGCAACTTGCCAGGTCATAGAGAAGTGTCTTTCTCTTTTTCCCGCCGGCGTAGATCAGACCGGCGCTGCTGCCGCTGGCACTGCCATCGGCAGCTATGGAATCATGAAGAAAGTAAAAAAGCCATCTTTCCGATGACTTCATTTCAAACATATCTTTTCTGTTTTCTTTCTCGCTCTATCATACTGCGATCGTTTTGAATTCTGCGAATTTGTAGAGGAATTCACACAGATGAGAGATGCTATGCACTCTATATGTGCAACTGGTATTCTCGTCCTGTTGCCTGATCTCCAGCGCTCCGCAGTGGTCTGGATCGAGCAAATACAGACCATCAAAAATTCTTGTCACCTCTGCTTTGCTTTGCATGAGTCCTTTCGCAGTCGCCATCCATTCCCGTGCTACCTCTTCAAAGATTCCATATTCATATTCGATAAATAGCATCGTGTTACCTCCCTGCAGGATCTCTCCGGTAATGTCATCTCTATCGATCTCTTCATATGCAGGGCGTAAGATCTTTTCTATTCGATGTCTATCGATATGAGGATTATGGATCGTGATTTTTGCGGCTGTGTCATATCGGGATGAACGGACAGAGACTTTTATATCTTTTTGTGTGTATCCTGCTTCTTTCAGCGATTTTCTTATCTTCATACTCAATTCTTTATTCGTCATGCTTTTATTCCTCCTCGTGGGGTCACCACTCACTTCATGTAAGGTAGCTGCCTTACACTTTCTTCACACCGCTGAAGGCGGAGCAGTCAAGGAGCCATAAGGCAGGGTGGAGATTTTCCGCTAGGAAAATACAACCCGGTCCTTGAGTGAGGAAGCAGAAGCGGTATTCCATACCTACATGGCAACTTGCCATGTAGCCTGCCGGCAGATATGCCGGCTTTGCTTTATGCAGAGAGAACTCATAACCCGGCAGCTTGCCGGGTTATATAGAATTCGATTTATCTTTCTCCTGTCGGTATGGATCACATGGGCGCTGCTGCCGCCGGCATTGCCATCGGCAGCTATGGAATAATGAAGAAAGTGAATATGTCAGGAGTCTAACTGATCATGCATACCAGCTCTCATATAATTCGCTTCCGTTATATTTATGGGCATATGCATACTCAGTCATTTTGATAGTTCCGTTTTTCGTGCTTTTCCGGTCTCCATGCAACTGGTCTTTGATGAATGTCGGCTTATGGATTGGCGCAAGCATTCCTCCGTCTGTCCTGAAGGAGACTGTCCGAGAACCCCACGCTGCATCACTTTCTTCTTTGATTTCTGGAGCGACTTCGATGAACCATGCATTATGTGCTGATATCTTCACGACTTGGAAGAAGCTAAGGTTCGTCTGTTCATATCCCCAGGAAGCAACGTATAGGTCTCCGACCTTCACACCGTCAAGATTTTCTTTTTCTGATCCTACATCCGTTGCTTTTGGCCCATCGTCTATTATTGTTCCAGAGGAACCTTCTTTCAGTTCGGCAATGACTTGTAGTGTCGTTTCTGATCTTTTCGCATACCATACTTTTTTGACCCGATGCCAGCGGAAGCCGGCATCCTTCAATGTGGTCAGGATCCTGGTATCCGGTTTCTGTGAGAATGTCAGTTCGACTCCATTCAATTCTTCGTTCATATTGATTTTGAAAGTTTCCATTTGAATTTCCTCCTATGCGGTCTTTCCGCTCTCTCGGTAAGCTCTGTTTACCTTACACTTTCTCCACACCGCAGGAGGTGGAGCAGTCAGGGAGCCGTAAGGCAGGGTGGAGATCTTCCGTCAAGAAGATACGACCCGGTCCTTGACTGAGGAGCCGGATGCGGTATTCTATAGCTACATGGCAACTTGCCATGTAGAAAGCCGGCTCATGTGCCGGCTGCTTTTTATAGAGGATCCGATCACCTGGCAACTTGCCAGGTGATTCGCTCTCTTTTGGAATCACAGTTCTACTGTGTCCATTTCAGATGTTTGATATGAACTCTCAGATTGGTTATCTTATCACTGATGATAGCGAAATCAAGGCTGGAGTATACCAATTCTGAATAGCCGTAACTGTCCGGTCGGCCTTTTAACTTTTTCGCCTCATCATCGCTCAGCCCTTCATATCCGATCATCGTTTTGTTTTTTATGTAATATGCATTTCTCTTCCTCATTTCTGCCTGCTCCTCCAGCAGACTTTCCAATTCGTCATTCAGCTTGTCGATCGTTATCGGCTCATCGCCCTTTGCTTGTCTCATCATTTCCTCATCGTTCCTATGATAGTTCATTCCGTCCTCCTTTGCGGGGTTACCACTTTCTTCTGTAAGCGCAGCTGTCATAGATCATCATGCAGTGCTATATCGTGATCGGATGCATGATATGGTAGGGATACAACGATTATGTTTCTAAAGCTGTTTGTGATCCCTATATCTCCACTTCCTGTAACAGATCGTTCAGTAGATCGACATAGCACTGTAATATGAATCTTCCGACTTCCATATCATGATCACGCTGTCTTTTTCTTTCCTCACAAACTGTCATTTTATATTCCTTGAAATCAAGGACATAAGTATCATCTTCATGTTCTAAGTAAGCAACTATAGAATCTTTTTTATCTAAATGATTATTGTTCATGGTATAGATGGTATAAACTAGGCAAAATGATGATTCACCATAAAGACGGGTGTTGACGATCCACATATCATAAGTACATACCATTTTTTTAAAATAAAGATCACACCGATTCATTAAAGAGTATACAAGATAAAGTAGATCACGTTCCTTACGTGTTTTTAAATAATCGTCTAACTGATTCTTTGAATGACCAGACCATAAGAATCCTTGTTTCATCGTTTCTGAACAGAAACCTTGTTTTAGCTCTTCGATCGAGATCACTTCTTGCTTTTCCATTTACATTTCCTCCTATGCGGTCCTTCCGCTCTCTTGGTAAGCTCTGTCTACCATACACTTTCTTCGCACCGCTGGAGGTGGAACAGTCAGGGAGCCGTAAGGCAGGGTGGAGATCTTCCGTCAGGAAGATACGACCCGATCCTTGACTGAGGAGCCGCAAGCGGTATTCCATAGCTACATGGCAACTTGCCATGTAGAAAGCCAGCCCGCATGCAGGCTGCTTGACGGCTTCAGGCGGATTCTAAAAGATACCTGGCAATCTGCCATGTTATAGAAGATATCCTCAGTGTGCTCTATATCGCATAAGAAAAGCAGAAGCTCGTGCCTCTGCTTTTATCGCTTGTATGCTATGCCTTTTTCAATATCTCTAAGACGTTTGCTCGCAGTTCTTCTTCTACCTTGAGGATATCCATCGCCTCTGTAGCTGTCATATCTGGGAATCTCTCTAACATGGCCTGGACATGCATGATCGTGCTTGTTAGCTTTTCTTCAGCACGTCCTTCGATTCTACCTTCTTCTTTGATACCTTGGCTCAGGTTACACATGATCTCGACCTCCTCTTCGATTTCCTTCGTCATGTTTATGCGGTAATCATTCTTTAATTTCTTCTTTTTCTCTTCTGCCGATAGCTTGGCTATGAACAACAGGTTCAACAATTCCAGGAATCCATGCTCATCATCGTCATAGTCATATTCTTTGGCAGGGTAGACCATGATGGCTTCCAATAGATCATAATCTTCCTTCGGTGCTCTATACTCGTTCATCATGCTGCTTTCCTGCATGCTGTATCGGTTGATCACGTTGTCCATGTCCTTTGGATGATGGAAACACAACCATATCGAGTATACTTTTTTCATATCTCCGAAATTAGAATGCTGGAATCCATCCGCTGCGTTCTTTTGTTTTCCTAAGATCCTGCTGCAGTAATAGATCGCTCTGCTCAATAACGGATATGACAGACGCGCTGTTTCATTCTGTGCCTCGAGATTTATGATGACACCGATCTCTTCTTTCTTCGTGTTTCCTGTATTTGGCAGTGTTGCCTCAAACAGGATGTCATACCGTATGACTGCAGAGGGGATAGACGCGTCTTCTACATTCTTTCCAACGATCCGATCATCCATCACTTCATCGATCCGTGGCTGTTTTTCTATGAAGCTTGGTATCTCATCTAAGGGGATATTTTGAAATTCTTTGATACAGTTCTTCAAGATATATGCTAATATCGACTTATTGCTCAACATATTCTTACAATAACTGTCGTATGCCTGCTGTTTGTTCTTTTCGTTTTGATCCAGCGTATTGGCAAGTGCTGTCTGCTCTTCCATTTCTTTACTCCTCTCTTTATTGTATACCATCTAAGAAAATTATACATTCGTAAGGCGTTTTCCGCAACCCTTTCAAAAGCACTCCTTCCTTTTTGATAACTACCTTACACTTTCTTCACACCGCACAAAGTGGAACAGTCAAGGAGCCATAGGCAGGGTGGAGATCTTCCGTCAGGAAGATACGACCCGCTCCTTGATTGAGTAACCATGTGCGGTATTCCATACCTACATGGCAACTTGCCATGTAGTCGTGTAACAGAAAGAGTGATCTTCCTGCTTGGAGTATCACCCTACAATATGGTGACCTAAACATATCAGGGAAGCTGCTGATAACATCATCATCGGCAGCTATCGATCAGCAAGGATCCTGATATCCGGTTTCTGTGAGTATGACAGCTCTACTCTATTCGCTCTTTCGGTCGTGTTGATTTTGGTAGTTTACATTTCTCTGCCTCCACATACTCCTGTAGATCATTTTCACAAGGCAGATATAGCTTTCCGTTTTCCATACAGCGGAACAGGTCACACTCCTTTTCCGGTGACACAGCATAGAAGTCCTCAGGAGAATAAGGATACTTGCTCTCATAACCATTGCCTGACTTACAAAAGCCGAGTTCTTTATCTCTCCGCTGCCTGCGTGAAATAACAAAGAAATCATCTTCTTCTCTGGTGAACTGCCTTTCCGGAATAAAATGATGACCGCCATATTCAAAAATCTCCTTATTCATCGTCACACCTCCAAGATTTGTTATGTTTGACATCTTGAACTATCACCTGTAGATGATATCCTTATATCCTTCTTTTTGATAGCTTTGCTTCTCTGTCACTGAATATCACTTCGATGTTCAATAGCTCATCATGCAATGCAAAGCAATAGTTGGCCGTGTGTCGTAGATATGCAAATTCAACGAGCATGCTTGCGTTGTATTTCCTACAGATATCTGCGTAATGATCATCTAACTCATAGAATGAGTATCCGGCTTCTCTCTTCATCTGTATCCTTGTTATACCGTACTGCACTTTATCGCAAAGGATCGCATATAGATCTCCGGCTTCATCGTTCAGAAACTCACGTAATGCCAAGGTCTGTAATCTCTTAGTCTGCATATTTGTCGTCTTACCTCGCTGGATGAGATCCTGTAAGAAATAATAGATATCTTCAGCATCGTTCAAAGGAACTGCCGAACAGATGTAGGATTCTTCACCTATTGAGAAGTGAGTCTTTTGTTGAAAATCTTCATCACTCACGATCAATCCTTCCGCAAAATATCTTGTATCTTGACCAAGCTGCTGATGATACGTCATGTAATATAATTTTTTCATTTTCCATCTCCTGTGGGGCTGCCACTTACCTTACACTTTCTTCACACCGCACGAGGTGGAGCAGTCAAGGAGCCGAAGGCAGGGTGGAGATCTTCCGTCAGGAAGATACGACCCGCTCCTTGACTGAGGAATCATGTGCGGTATTCCATACCTACATGGCAACTTGCCATGTAGTTGGCCGGCACCTGAGCCGGCAGAGCTATCCGGCATCTTTTTACTTGATCAACTGCTCGCCAGTATATAAAATACCCTAGAGGAGAGCTCCTCTAGGATATCATATCTTTGACCCTGGTCATGATTTCTCGAAAGACCTGGCTGTCTCTTTTCAGATGTCCTTTTACGTCTATGACCCTCGCGGTATTTATCCATTTGGAATCGTTTATGAATAAGACAGAACGTTTCTTCATCCTACCGACCTTTTCCAGGCGCATCAGATGTTTTTTGCCGTTTAGGGTATCCTTACTATAGGCTTGCGCATAAGCCCGTTCATTACCACTCATCGGCACGACATACGCTTTATTTTTACATAGGCTCAAAATGAGTCCGAAATGCTGGAAGCCTATCTCTTCGATGAATGCATTTCCGAAATCGATATAACAGATATCTCCTACACGGATATCGACACCTTTTTCCGTACAACTATGGTCATTGTGATGATTGTGATGGTTGAGCATTGATATATAGAGTGCTCGGAGATCATCACAGGCTTCAAGTTCTTTCTGCTGTAGTGTCAGTATATCGTCCATCAACTTTTTTCTATCTTCATTTATGGAGATCATATCCTATCTCTCACTTTCTTCAAGATGAAATCCTTGAATTCTTTTTCCGTTCCTACGAACAGCATCCATGACTCCGTATCACGGAAACGGTAACGGATATCACTTGTCCCTATGATCAGGACATAATCGACGACGCTATCTCCCTCAGGCGATAGTAAGAAGCCTGAGCCCTCTGTAGATTCGACCCAGTTCCAACCTTGTGAAAGGGTCTCGATATTCCTGATGTGGGATACCGTGCTGTTTCTGATTATAATGTTGTTGCTTCCGATGATCGTGTTCACTATATTTTTCATATTCTTCTCCTTGCGGGGTCACCGCTTACGATCGTAAGGATGGATACCTTACACTTTCTTCATACCGCTGGAGGTGGAGCAGTCAGGGAGCCGCAAGGCAGGGTGGAGATTTTCCGCTAGGAAAATACGATCCGCTCCTTGACTGAGGAGCCGGATGCGGTATTCCATAGCTACATGGCAAGTTGCCATGTAGAGGCGCAGCCAAAAGGGAAGCGCTGATATTGCAGGATCTGGAGCTATCTCATGGCATCGAGTTTTTTCGTCATTCTCCCTTAGTCGTGATGAGTCATCATACTTATTTTTTATCTTCCAGATGCTTGGTATTCAACCATTGTATCATTTCAATATACATGAGCCGCAGGTTTTTATATAATGTGATTTCCTTCTTGTACCGTTTGATACGCAATAATAAATAGATGATATACAGTATCTGTATCAGAATGAATAATTTCATATTATCTATATCCTTTCTCTCGACTATCTGGTACATGAGAAAACTACCTGGCAAGTTGCCAGGTAGTATAGGCTAATACCTCGTGATGTGATCTGCTATGAATTCATAGGACAGATGTACCTCACCGGATGCATCCTCACTCTCATGGGAGATGATCTGTCCTTTTGCCATCACGCTATCGCCAACCTCCAGAGGGCGGTTATCGAATACGTGCTCATAGGATATCGATATTTCATAGGACGCACCGTCACTGGAAGAGATATGCATATTGAGAAAGCTTCGCTGGGTTGCCGATATCCTTGTCCTGATATCCTTTATCCTTCCACTTATCATAAACAGTTTCATTTCGTGATCCCTCCTAAGTTTTCGATATTCCCACAGATATCGATAACGATATCTTTCGATGTATTTCTCAAATCTCTAAGCTTGGATATTTGTTTTTCAAATATGCTAAGGTCATCGACATGATATAAGATAGGGACTCTAAGGTGAAGCTCATGAAGCTCTAATAGATCACGATGACCTACCTTGATGATCTGATAATAATCGATTTTCAAAATATTTTTAATATAGTTATAGTTTTCAAAACGATCAGTAAGATCTAAGAAAAGATATAGATCCATCAAATTCATATGTTCACGGTAAGACCTTATATCATCGGAAGACATGGATCGTAATATATAGTCGATGATCGATCTTTCATAATCTTCTGTCCGATGACCATTGCAGGAAAAATATGCGATCCCCAGTTTTCTTGCAGCTTTCTCGTTTTCTTTAGAATATCGCATACTACATTCGATACATTCATGCAGTTCATCGTCCGTGATATGTTTGGTCCATGCATGTCCGTTCGTGCGTTCCTGCATTCTTATCAAATCAAAAAATACCTGTGTATCAGATGTATCTATTCCCAAAACTACGATGATATCCCCTGGAAATTCCTTAGCCACTTCCTGTACGGTCATTTCCATTCCTTCAATGATCAGGGTGATATCCGGATTGTTATGACGAAAAGATTTGATATAGCTTTTTATAAACTCTAAAAAAGCTGTGGAATATGTATCCTTCACCTCGGTCTTATTATCCTTTGCATATATATCCTGTATCCCACATGCATAAAACGCATGTCTTACTTCATCCATTGCTAAGATACTAAAAGCACCATATGACAATAATTTTTTAGCAATTGTACTCTTACCAGTCCTTGGCTGTCCTAATATGAATATGTTTTTTATTTTTTTGTTATGTATTCCTTTCAATACGATACTCTCATTCATGCTTGCCTCCCGTAAATGTATTTTTATCTATTATCTTCTTTTATTGCTTTTCCTTGCAGGGTCACCGCTTACGATCGTAAGGATATGTACCTTACACTTTCTTCACACCGCTGGAGGTGGAGCAGTCAAGGAGCCGTAAGGCAGGGTGGAGATTTTCCAAAGGAAAATACGACCCGGTCCTTGACTGAGGAACCGTAAGCGGTATTCCATAGCTACATGGCAACTTGCCATGTAGAGGCGCAGCCATAGTTAATATACTGATTCAAATGCCGGATATCAAAATGAGATAGAAAAATCGAGAGAGGTGTCTCTCCCGATTTCTTTGTTTAGACTAGGTCATCCAATGACAATCCATCATATGTATTTTCTTCCGCTTCTGCTTGAATAGGTGTATCTTTCTGTAAAGCATCATATTCATCCAGTAATGCTTTTACTTTCGGGTCTCTCTGATATTTTTTCAGTTTCTCCATATACTGTATCTCCTTGACTTTGAGTTCCACCTTTTTAAGGATGACATCTGCACTGATTTCCGCTTTCTTCTTTTTCAAATATCCCTCGATATCCATCTTCATGAGATAGGTACTGATTTCGAATGGCATGGAAATCGCCTCAAAATTCGTGAGTTTCCGAGAGATAGAAACAGTAATGAATCCGTGTTCCTTACTATCGATGACCAAAAGGTCAAATTCATTTAGGGCTTTTTCGGATGCTACATAGGCATCCTCATTATTCAAAACTACTAATTGTGACTGTACTTCATAATAATGCATATCTTTCCTCCTGTGCGGTTCTGCCGCTATCGACTGTAAGTGTAGCTACCTTACACTTTCTTCACACCGCTGGAGGTGGAGCAGTCAAGGAGCCATAGGCAGGGTGGAGATTTTCCGTAGGAAAATACGACCCGGTCATTGACTGATGGAGCCGTAAGCGGTATTCCATAGCTACATGGCAACTTGCCATGTAGAGGCGCAGTCAAAAAGGAAAGTGACAATGCTACAAAAAAGCTGCCCTGAGTATCATGCAGCTTGTTCTTTTATTCAGATGAAGGTATCTTCATATAGATATGCGTAATTGTATCCATCATATTTGATAGCCGGGATGTAGATGCCCTTCAATACCGTCAGTTTTTTCATCCCTTGGCTGTTGTTCTTTATGTAGCGAGATTTTTTTAAAGGCAACAGCCGTTTTCTACTATTATCGAGTTTGAATGATCTGGTAATCTCGTCGCGTTGTACGATATCGATGATTTCCGGATAGACTTCTTGCACGACGATATGCAAACTATCGCATACGGACATTACTTGTAAGCAGATAATGTCATCGTTGGATTTCGCAATGAATATATCTCCGATTTGGATACCATATCTACTTGTTACATCATTTTTATTTCTCTGCATACCATTCTCCTTGCGGGGCTACCGCTCTTACTATGTAAGTCAGTTACCTTACACTTTCTTCATACCGCCGTAGGTGGAGCAGTCAAGGAGCTGTAGGCAGGGTGGAGATTTTCCGTTAGGAAAATACGACCCGGTCCTTGACGGATGGAACCGTAGGAGGTATTCCATAGCTACCTGGCAACTTGCCAGGTAGGGGGCGCCATATTCTATCGAGACATGTCCTCTTCATCATCTGAAAGAGGACATATCCTGATGGAATGACTGAGGAGGCTGACAGCCTCCCTAATTATCAAGAAAAAAACTCATTTTTGAACTGTCTCCCATCATTCGATGATACTCAGCAAGCAGCTTTCCGAATTGTGCGACGGTCGGCTTCAAATCTTGTACGACCTTTTCATAGTCGATACCTATTTCTTTACAGAATTCTTCGGTTATCAGGATATTCCCTTGCCAGACCTTCCTTGAACCACTCGTTTCTGCATCGAGTGCGACGGCCAATAGTGGTGCGGTCATCCTTCCGATCTCACACAGCGTTTTATCGAATACCTCGATAAAGAGTGGCAACAGGATGTCCTAAAAGCAGAGCTTCCTCATAAGAGGGGGCGGATGTCTTGTCCTCATGCAAAAGCTTGATACGTTCGTCTAGATAGGATAGAAATTCATCGTGTTCTCTGACAAATGCCTTTTTGATGTCTCTTTCGTTAAAATGATACTAGTTTCCATTGTTTTCTCCTTTGCGGGGTCACCGCTCATCACATGTAAGGCGACTGACCTTACACTTCCTTCATACCGTGGAAGGCAGAGCGGTCAAGGAGCTGGAGGCAGGGTGGAGATTTTCCGCTAGGAAAATACGACCCGGTCCTTGATCGTGGAGCCGGAAACGGTATTCCATAGCTACCTGGCAATCTGCCAGGTAGGGGGATATCTCCTGTAGCTTTCGGCGTACGAAGTGCAAAACAGTGAGGGTCTCTCCTCACTGTTTCATCGAATCATGCCTGGAATCTTTTCTTATCTGCGTCTACGAAGGGTGCTTGCAGCTTTGAAGCATCGCCTAATCTTTTGTGGATACCATATAATGCATTGCCGAACGCTACTAATACATCGTTCATGTATTCTAGAAATCCCGTCATGTCTGTCCCCATCTTATCGAGAAATTCTTTTGATATCCCAAGGGATGGGTGCCAGACCTCTCCTCGTTCTTCCAATGCGATCGAGATGAGTGGATATATCTTATTTTCATAGTCTATCAATGCGCTTTTGAATGCATCCTCATATCGTGGCATCAGCTCCTTTATCCCTGTTACGGCAAGACAGACCGTCTCTTTCAATCGCTTTTGATGCGCATCCTCTTCCGGCATGAGATCGACGATATGCTCGATATTTCCTAAAAACCGAGTTCGTGCTTCCTTGCATACTTCTTTGATGCCTTCCTCTGTTAAGATAATTTCCTGCTTCATAGGTTCCTCCTGTGCGGTTCTGCCGCTATCGACTGTAAGTGTAGCTACCTTACACTTTCTTCACACCGCT